>Ga0307507_10001033_pt1 | contig 62052 bp, 17 predicted proteins | sample 7_EM_MG_FD_207223 | JGI IMG/M metagenome (GOLD analysis project Ga0307507, IMG submission 207223) | Populus trichocarpa ectomycorrhiza microbial communities from riparian zone in the Pacific Northwest, United States - 7_EM | ecosystem: Host-associated > Plants > Roots > Unclassified | place...
TATATAGACCACGTAGTCTGCTTTAATATAAGAGACAGTCACCACCATCCCAAAGAGCATACAATACTATACGTATTTCGTGCCCTGGGATACGACTCACTCGTGCTATTAAGTTAGTACGAACAATCTTCTACTACTAAAATCCCTAGTTTAGCCTCTACTCCTTAGTCCTATAATTACTTAATCTTTAACCTCTAGGTTTCTATAGTTTCTTATTTTACTTTTTAAATTTTTTAATACCGCTTAGGTCCATTAGCTCTAGTTTACTATTCTATAGTTTATAACTCTATATCTATTATTACGTACTCTACGCCTTATATAACTATAAAACTCTATCTTACTCTTTCTTAGCTTATTCCCTTTAATAGATCCTATTACTAATCTTAATTGCTTAATTAATTAATTTTTATATAGTAGTTGTATTCTCTATAAGAATTATTATATCCTAGACTTTTGCCTTAAGCCCTTGCTTATACTATACTATAAGCGCCCTATTATTCCATTTAACTTATATAGCGAGCGTTTAAAACTGCGTTGTATACTTAATTACTAATATATACTATACTAGGTTTTAGAGTTTTCTTTCCACTATAGTTATTACCTTAGGTCTCTAAATATTTATATTAACTATTCCGCGAACCTATTTTAACTGGAGAATATATACTATACTTCTTAATTAGTAGTTAATATGCCACTTACCTATATGTTAGTAAGGTAAAGTTTAAACTATTTAAGTGCTCTCCCTAATAGGAATAGTCCTATATACGCCACTTAATCTATAACCGTTGTTAGTTTCGCTCCTTCTTGTATAACCTTCAAGTGCATTTACGTAAGAAGTTCTTTAAGCTTTAACTTTTCTTCTAAGAACCACTTAATGGATAGTAACTTAACCTTCGCTACTCTAATGCCATTAACTTTGTCTTTAAGTACTTTATTATTATTCTACAGCTAATTAACTATTTTTTATAACTATTAGTTACGAGTTAGTATCCTTTATACTAGTATTACTTAATAATCCTAAGGTAGTTGCTACCGTTAATAGTGTTACAACTAGTGCTTTTAGTGGTATATTATTTAACTTTATTAATACTATAACCTTAGTAGTAAATATATAATAAAGCCTTATAGGAAATACTATGGTGGACTTATTATTAGGCTAGGTATATATATTAGTCACATAGGGTGACTTACCAATAACGACTACTCGAGTAGGTTACAGTAATGTTGGTTAGTATGCTTATGTTCTTTATTTAAATAAGGAAGGGCGAGGAGCTTAAGACTCCTCGCTACGCTAGTGCCGCGGCGACACGTGACGACCGCTTGCCTTATTTCCGACACTAGCAACTCTTCTTTTATAGTTGCCATCTATATATAAATACTGCTTGACTAGCGTACCAAATATTAAACCTCCTTACTTACTATTACTATTGTAATATAAGTCTCGTTGTTGTAAAATTTGCCTCTTAATATATGGCGCTTTCTTGCTTAGGAGTTATAGTTGGACGTTATATTAGTGCCGCTAAGGCGCTAGTTATAAGCAAGCCAATAGCGATTTTCTATTCTAGGGATAGAAAATCCTAATTAGCTAGTTAGAATTAGTGTCTGTAGATTATTATACTCCTACTTCCTTTTAACTTAACCTTTAACTCGCATATATAAAGTGTTTATATTAATAAATGTTTCTAGAGCCTTATTTAGGTTTACCTTTGTTATTATATCTACTAGGTTATCTTAGCTATTAATCCATTAAATCTTAAAGAGTTCTTGCCATTTATAGGATTACTAAAGTGCCATAATATTAATTATAAGGCGCTTCTCCTTTATAGTACCAAGCTTAACTAAATACTTATAGAGGGAGTATAAGTTGGTATATACAATTATAGGGATAGCAGGAAGTTTAAGTTAATTTATAATTATTTTTAAGGTAGTTCTAATTGCGACTACTATATTAACTCTGCTAACCATTTTATATATCTTTAACGCTAGAATACTTTAAGTAATACACTTGCTCTTGGTTAAGCTCTAATGGGTAAGATTGCTATAGATTATAAAGTTATTCTCTCTAGTAGATTTATTTGTAATAATAATCTTATATTCTAACTAGGAGCTAAAATCTTTATTATTTATAAATGATCTATTATTATTATTCATTGCTTAACGTCCGATTCAGATCCCTATTAGGCCCACGCGGACTACTCCTTATTTATATATGGGGAGAAAACTCTATTTAAGAAAATGAGAAAACCCCGTGATCCATCTCCCCGCCTTTTAGGACTTGTATATAGGGCGCCTATAAGTCACCTATAGTGCTCTACTACCTTACTTTATAACCTCCTTAGGAACCACTGCTGCCGTAATAAGCCTATAGATGTGCTAGTATTGCAAACTTAACTCTACTACTATAGAGTTATTAAGGGGCGCCTAGTACTCACCCCTTTGCCTTTTATTACCATTTTCTTTGCAACCCGGAACTGGTCTAGTATATTTTGGCTAATAAGCCACTGGGTAACCGCCTTAAGACCTTTTTATATTAAGAGTAGTATATTATAGTTCTCTGTGCTAGCTATTAAGAGCATTGCTTCTTAGTTAGTGTGTAGGGGGTATAATAGTATTACGTGTTTTGGTGTCTGTCTTAGCCAGCCATATTTATATTTTAGGCTACCTACTAGAACACCTACCTAGTAGAGCTAATCTTTTAGTCCTATTATTCCTGTTCTTAAGAGTGTTACTATTATATTTTCCGCCTTTATTAGGCCTTTTTAGAGCCCTTAGGTGTTTACCCCCTATAGCATTAACTATGCTATGGCTTGGGTTCCTCTTGCCTAAAACAGCCTCTATACCTTTAACTTCTATACGCCTCTCCAGTATTGGTCCAACTAGTATTATATTATAGTAGATGGTTTTTTAGTGCTCTTTTATGCTCTACTTTAGCTCCTTTCTCTCTCTTACTATTGTCTTTACTAATCTTTTATACATCTCCCTTCCTCCTCTATATGGGCCTAGGCCCTAATATGGCATTATTCTTCTTTTGCTTTTTTTACCTGTTTCTCTAATATATCTTCCCTACTTTAGGGTTGTTAGTTTGTTCTCCTATAGGGCACCCTAGGGTTACTCTATAGTTTATTTAGGCATGTCTTAATATACTTTATAATATTAGAGTTGCGCTCCCTTTACACCCTTTATATTGCAGCGGCTTTAATATATAATTATAGGGGGGGATATTAGCTTTCTTCTTAAATAGTGCTGTGGCCGTTTACTTATACCCGCCTATTATGCTCTAGAGACAAGCTGTTTAGACCTTTTAGAGTAGTTTAAGGAGTGATTTAGGGGAGCCTTTTTTAGATTCTCCTATAGCCTAAATACTGGATCTATACGTTATGGTTAGCCGGATAACTGCTATATATAGTAGGCGTAACCTCTAGAAGTATGGACCCTATATAGAATTAACAATCCTGGACATTGCAATATACTATACTTAGCCCTTATAGGCCGCTTATAACGCATATACGCTCTATTAGAGCTTACTGTTTACCTATACTCCTAATACCCTTAGGCCTTAAACTGGTTAACCCCTAAAGCCTTAAATATAAATTACATACTAGAGATTTGCAGATTGGTTATATTTTCTTATAAAGTAGATTAGCTAGTATTTCTCTAGTAAGAATTAGACTCTATATTATCTTGCCTATTCTATATAGGTATTATAGGCTTTCTCTAGTGTTCTACAATTCTCTGCGGCTATTAGGCCGTATGTAATTAGGTTTATATTATTAATAAAGCCTATCCCCTAGGTCACCCCTTCCTTAAAGAAGTTAAGTAGGTTGCTTATAAAGAAAAGGAAGAGTATAGGCGAGAGGGGTAATTCTTATAGTATTCCTATTATAACTATAATGGGGGGGCTCTAGTATCCACTAAAGATTAGTAATATTTCTTTCTAGCCTATAAACCCTTAAATAAATTGTATAATCTATTCTGGAAAGCCCTTTGCCCTAAGGATATATAGGAGGCGCTTATAGGGTATATTATTATAGGCACTACTAATATCTAAGCTAAGTATTAATACTATAAAGTCCCTTTGCATCGCCCATATAGACTTAATAGTGGTAGCGAGTAGCGTAAGTACTAATAGTGTTAAGCGGTTCTTTCTTGCCCCTATTTAACTTTATAGTAATAGGGCGTGTTCCTTAGCCGTATCTGCTATATAGTCCGCTATTACCCTTTCTAAGATTTTGCTAAGGATGTTTTCTAAGGCAATAGGGCGGTAGCTTCCTGGGATTAAGTAATCTACTTTACCTTCTTTTTATAGGATAACTGTTGTTATGGATCTTCTAAGTTATGGGTAATAGCCTATAGCAAAGCATGCTTTGGCTATATCTGCAAGCTAAGGTGCTATGAGTAGTCCATAGGTTTTTAAGGCCTTATTTAGAATTCCATCTAGTCCTAGTACTATATTATTTAAAAGGCGGCTAATAGTTCTGGCTATTTTCTTTATTGTTATATCGCTATTGACCTATAGGCGAGTTACTAGTGTTTTACCTATAATATTACTAAGGTCTACTAGAGCTGGTTAAGGGAAGAACCTTTCTATAAGGATTTTTACCTTCTTATTATTATTATTAGTGGCCTATATTTCCCCTACTCTTTATAAGGGTAGTAGGTATAGGTCTTCTACTAGGCGCCCTACCTTTTTCTTTAACTATTTCGCTATAGCCCAAAGGCCCTTATTATGGGGGAGGCTTAGGTTAGAAGTATACTTATTTATAAACCATCTCTAGTTGTTTCTTACTTTTTTTTTTAGGGTATTCTTTAACTAGTTTCTTATATCTTTATATTATCTCTTATCTTTAGGGTTATAGCTGCTTATATATTTCCTTCTTGCTTATTATTAGCTAGTAATAAGAACCGCGTATTATACGGACTATATATATCGCGCGTAGGGGCCCGGTTTTAAGACTAGGTAGTACTCTTCTAGCCTATTTTTAATTACTACCTAGATCCTTTCTAGTCTTTAGTTAATTTCCTTAGGGGTAGCTAACAAGCCTTACTTATTTAGTATTAGGTGGATTTCTTCTAGGTCTTAAAGTTGTTATTTAACTATACTAAGGAAACTGTCTATCTTAAGCTTCCTTATTACGTATCTTTTACTATTTAGTTGCGCCTTAATATCCAGATCTAGTTATATCTAGATAGGGATATAGTCTAAGGCAAGTACCTATTCTTCTTTAGGGTTACACCTTTTAAGTCTCTGGTATAGGCCTTTGTCTATAAATATAAGGTTAATTGTACTTCTAGTAGTGCCTTATTGCCATATAATTGCTCCTGGGGGGGTAGCTAGCTTAAGGCCCTAGATATCTATAGCTCTTAGTAGGCACTCTACCTATTAGTTAGTAGTAATATAGATACCTCCCTACTATAGGTAGTAGAGGTTTATGTCTCCTAATAGAATAGACTTTATGCCTTTGGTTTCCAGTAAGCTTATTACCAATATAATATTCTCTATTTATAGGACGCCTTTAACCCTAGGGTTATATATATTAATAATTTATACTAGTCCCCTATATATCTGAATTATTATAACTGTAATATCTGGGTTAATTGCCTGCTATAACTATAAGGATAGGCTAATAGCCTTGCTAATTATAAAGCACACGCGTATAGCTGCTTTTGGTTTATATAGGAGCTAGAATCCTTAAGGGCAGTATATTAATTATATATAGGTATTATAATATGGCTTTTATATAGTAAGGATATAGTGTTTCTCTAGGTCTAGACTATCTAGTAGGGGCCTTATAAGACGGTGGTTTGTATTGCCGCAGTTATACTATATAATGGATAGGTAGCAAACCCCTAGTAAGGGTCCTTTATCTCTCTTTTATTCCTTGCTTCTTCTATTTCCACTTTCTTTAGGATATTTAGAACTTCTGTCTCTTATATCTACACCCTAGTCGCTACTTATTTTATATAGAGCTTTTTATTTCTGTGTCTTATATTCCTACTAGCGCTTCTATATCTAAATCTATTATTGTCTCTAGTTCTTCCCCTAATCTTACTAGTCAGCTATATGCCCTTTATAGGTTAGCTGCAAATGTTATATTTACCATATTAAGTCTAATTTTTAATTATCCTGGTCTTAAGCTTGCTGTGGATGTCTATAGGGGTCTTCCTATAGGGTGTTCTCTCCCTTGTATACCCTGTAACCCTTATGTCCCCTATAACCCTTATGTCCCTATTCAGCCTGGTAATATTACGCAGCACCGCTTCTGGCCCGTTAAGGCTTAGGATGGCTGGCCTAGCCCCCTATTACTAAAGGTAGGAAATGCTAGGAAGGCACCTATGTCCCCCTAGCTTATTGCCTATTATTTCCATTTATATAACCTAGTATGCAGTTATTCCTATAGCTGTTAAGCCCTTGCCTTCCGTCTCCTATATTTAATACAGTCTTCTCTCTCCTATGCCTTATATATGCTTTGGTGGCAGTTTACGCATTTTATTTAGTCTTAGTTTAAGCAGTGTCTTATATTATAGGGGCTTGCACAGTGGCCGTAGCACACCTGTGCTGTGTATATGGTTTGGGTGTGTCCCTATTATATATAGCAATAGCATTATTCTAGGCGTAGTCTATGGTTATAGAGTCTTGTGTTATATATAAGGCCATTTATAATTATTCCTTTTTAGATAAGGAGTTTTTGCATTCCTAGTGTATATATACTAATAATAAGGGAGCTATATATTTATTTAGTGTCTCCCTAGTAAGTCTCTAGCAATCCTTATATCCTCTTATTATTCTTATTATATGCTTAGTTTGCATTTTCCTGTTAAAGCTATTAGATTTGGGTAATCTTAAGTCCTAGAATAAGGTATTCCATTTATCTTACTATCTCTTATATAATTGCTATATTATCTACCTAGCGTCCCTTTTTTACCCTAAGGCTTATGGGAACCGCTAGGACTTCAACTAGGTAATCCTTATAGAGTACTTTTATGCTAATATGTTTACCTAGCCTGTCCCCTACCCTTATAGCTCATTCCTTTACCTATTAGTCCTTTAGGGTAACTCTAATATCTCTACTCCTAAGGTGTTAGACTATAATAGCGTTATAGACCTCTTTGTAAATCTTTATAAGGACTTTTATTTCTAATTATCCCTTAAGCCCCTTTACTTTTTCTATATTTGGTTATATTATGATTATATACCCAGTTATTGTCTTATAGGGGGTGGGTTCCCTATACTATAGAAGTATAGCTACGGCGGCCCAGGTGCGGTTTACTAAAAAGGGGGGGTTTTATTTATTTTTAATTTTACTTAGCTGTTAGAGGATTTAATTAAGGGTTTACTAGAGGGGCGCCTAAGGTTCGCTAGACTAGCGGAGCTATTCTACTAGCTATATTAGTTTGTTATAGCTAATAGTTACTCCCCTATAATTCTAGATACTAGACGCGTCTAATAGGCTTTATATTTTGTTAGATGCTTTCTTAATAGAGGTATTTCCGCTTTATAGTGTGGTATTCGCCCGTCTTTGTTGTGGAGGGCCATTGCTAGGCGTGGTTCTGGCGGTCGCGCGCGAGTACGAACCACCGTTGTTCAACGTGTGCCTCCCCTGCGATGCATGCATTTTAGGGGGATTCTCTGGGTGATTTTCAGGGTTCTTTTAGTTGGTTTTAGTCTTTTTGGGCCAGGTGCAGCAAGAGCTCCAGTTCTATAAATGATCTATTAACAAATATAAAGAGCTTAGCGGTGGGAAGATTAATAGGTATATAGAGTAGTCCCCAATTAAGATGGTTTATTTACTAGAAAAGACGCTTATTTAGGGCAAGAATGTTATCCTTAGTTAGTTTCTAGTATTAGGCGGCAATAGAGAGATTAAAGGAAGCCTTAGGTTAATAAATAGAAGCAATATACGCTTCGCGAGCGCGTTGCTCCATGTATCCTTGCTTTGGAGAATTAACGTTAATAACGTTAATCTTCTTACCTTGGCCCTTTTAGCGCAACGCAATAGAATCCTTGTTCTTAGAGAGGATGTATCTATTAAAGAGTAATAGTGTTGTTAAATTAAGCTTTTCCTTTAGCTTTGCTATAAGATTCGCCTTTACTAGCTTATCTTCTTTAAGAGCTAAAAATTAGTTATCTCCTAAGATAATTATATCGTTAGTTTATATACCAATAATTCTAAATAGAGTTCCTGTAGTTGTGATAAGGAAGTAGGGGTTAAATATAGAAGTAGTTATTAAAAGCTTCTCTTTATAGTGCTTACTATACGTAGCCCACCAGTAAGTTCCTACCTCTGCGATTCTATATAATGGCTTAAGTATAACTATAATTATATCTTTGGGATATTGGTGGCGAATTTGCTCTAGAAGGTATGCTAGTATTAAGCGCTAAAGGCGCGTCTCTAATTAGGTATAGGTCTAAGTAATATCTTATAAATAAACTACTATTCTATTCTTTATTAAGGAGGGAGCTAGCGCAATAATAACTCGCTAACTAGCTTATTAAATTATAGGGGATTGCGTAAGGATTACTTCCTTACCATTATTATTATAGCCTTAAATAACTAGCCTTAACTTCTTAAATGGGGTATTAGTAGCTTTGCCTTTAATCTTATTAACTATTCTTAACTTAAATATACAAACTTTATTAAACTTAATAGGGTTATATTTCTTAAATTTAAAGACTCCTCTTGTAATAAGACCATTAATCTCCTACTTATTAGATGCTTAGAAAGGGGCTCTTAGAGTTATAATACGGCCTTCCTTTTAGAGCTATTTTACGAGCTTAAAGTCAGCCTTCTCTTTAGCTGTTATAAAGGCTATTAATAACTCGTCTCTACTCTTAATAGCGGTAATAAATTGCTCTTTAAAATTAATAAGATATTGGCGATTTTGTAATCCCTTTAGGCGACCTCTACCGCGTTATGGTTGCAGCATATCTACTATAATTATATTAGAATCGTAGTCGCCTTTTAGAGCACGTTAATCGTGGTTCTCCTCTAGGGTATCTTTTAGGGCATCCTATAAAGGCTTAAAACTGTTATCTTTGTAGTAAGGCTTAATAACAGTTAAACGGAATTAAGTAGGTCTATAAGGCATCTAAATAGTATAAGTTTAACCATTAATTGTAATAAGTTAATGTAGGCCTAACTATCCTCCCTTTTTATGCTATACGCGTACCTTAAACTAAAGTGGCAGATTAAGCGTAGTTAAGGTATTTAGGCCATTTCTTATTCCTAGTGCGTTGTTAACCTAGTATATGGCGTAGAGACGTCGGACCTCCTTTATTGCCTTATAAATAGCCTTAGCTTATTATATAACGGAGAGAGATGGTGGAGAATTATTAGTTATTTAAGGGTAGGCGCTAAAGACTAGCAATATAGGTATAAGTCTATTTAGGCTAGCGGAATCGTTAACGGCTTTAATAGCCATTTATAAGGTAAGTTCTTTACTAGCGTCCTCTAGTTCTAAAGAGATAATCTTATATACGCGGCGTAATGGCGCGTAATATCGCTCCACTTTTCTAATACTATTATATGCCTTAATAGGGACTTCCTTAACCTTAATTGCCATTGCCTTTATCTATTATTAAAACTCTGTAGATAAGAAGTTCTTTCCTATATTATAGACGATTTAATTAGGGGGTCCTAGGTAGATATTAATCTAGTATAATTAAAGGGTATCCTATACGTTTCTAGCTGATATATCCTTTAAGAAACGTGTGGCTTAGAAGGAGGTTAAGAAGTTAATAACTTAGAGTACTGGCTTGCCGCTAAGATATATAACGTTAATAATAATATAGAAGTTAAAATTATAGTTATCTTTAAGGGTAAACTTAAATTGGCTAGGGGACTTCTGGTTTATTTAGTAGTAATAGTAGTACTTTATAAGATGCTTAATTGCCTTAACCTTAACTTTATGGCCTGCTTACTAAAGAAGCCTAAGCAATTAATAAATGGATAGGTGGTCAAAACAACGGTATAGTTGGCGTAACTTTAACTTAGTTAAGTGGCTCTAAGTAATACTCTTTTTTAGTTAATAAAGGAGCAATTAGGGGTAACCCTACTTGCGTATAATAGGCACCTAATTATCTCCCTAAATAAGTACATTCTTAAGGTTATTAAGCTTAACGCCTAATTTATCTATATCTCTAATGCAAAATAGAAATGGGGTGTTTATGGGAATAATATAGAAAGTAATATGCCCTAAGGGGGTTTAGACCCTAATTATACTAAGAGAGATTATAGTACCCTTACTAAAACAAATTGTGTGTTAGCCTGCTGTTAATTAGTTAATCTAAATAGAGCTATTAAGCTGCTAAAGAGCTTAAACTTAAGGTTCTCCTGCTGTAGATACTCCTGCGGCTCTAGTATCTAGTATAATACCATAGAAGACGTTTGCTAAGTATCTATTATTAAAGGAGAATATGGAACTCTCCTTTAGCTTATTAAAGATATCTAACTTTATAATAGCATAGAGCGTAGATTGGTTATTAAGAATAGTGACGGTTTATATACCATCTACCTTACCATACTTAGTAAAGTATTAGTTAAGAGAGTAGTCCTTAATTTCCATATTTATAAGGAGCTATTTAGCCTTATTAACCTTACCCTTAAGATCTTCTACGCCTTTATATTAAACTAGGAAGCTTTAGAAGTAGGCCGCAGTAACCTTATAATTTCTAATATTTCTTATACTCTAGTGAAACTTATTATATACCTCCTTTTGCTTATTAAGAGAATGCCTAGTTAACTAGTAATTTGGTTTCTTATAAATATAGCACTTCTACTAATAATTACTTTAGAATAAACCTCTATGAGGACCTCCACCTTTGCCTTATGGTTGTTGATTATACCCTCTACTATATTGCCTACTACGGCCACTATATATTTAATTAGTCTAGTTATAATCGTATTGGTTAGGCGGGTCGATTAAAGTAGGTTAGAATTAGGTGTTAAATTGCTGTACTTCTTAAGAGCGTAGAGCGGTGCTAATAGAAGATCTTAATTAAGTATATACTCCTTTATAAGTATTTACAGGATTAAAATGAATAAGGTTGCATTCTTTAACGCCTTAGCATGCGCTAATAACTTAATTATATAGGCTGAAATCCTCTTAATATAATTTGGATAAACCACGCTAAATCGTCTAAAGTTAATTAAAGAGCTTTTAAAGATAATTAAGCTAAGGGATACCTGGGTTTGTAGCAATAATCCTTAAAAAGGTAGTCTCTTTCTATTCTAATATATACTGCTGCTTATTCTCTTCTGTTTCAAAGTGGTATCTTAACTTATATATTATACGGTCGAAATTGTATCCTTTTCTTACTAAACGATTATAATAGAAGGTACTAGCTCGGCCCTTAAGTATAATAGAATAGGCGTTGTAGTATTAATTAGACTTTATTCCTACCTTCTAGTAACAGTTATAGAAGATGCGTAGTTTTAAATTAAGAATATTATATAATTTCTTACCAAACTTCTTCTCCTAATCTAAATAGAGCTTTGTAAGCTCTATAAGCAATTTTAAACTGCCTCTAATTTGAGATTAAGATGGAGGAGGTAGGAGTTGTATTATAAGCTACAGTGGGGATATAGGTCTAGTTGGTGGAGTCTAAAGGTTATTAAATTGTAAAGCAATAGGATCCTGTGCCTACTCTTATTAGGGTATAGTATTTAAAGCTAAAGTTACGGGTTGGATTAGATATAGAGAAGTTAAAGGCGGAGGTAGATTTATCTTTAGAGGTGTATTACTTAAATTCCATTATAAGTTAAGCTTCCTTATAGTGCGTAGTTAGTGCTTAATCTCTTATAGAGTCCATTCGTGCTTTTTTTTTACATTAATAACCTGCTCCTAAATGTTATCTCTAATAGTACCCCCGTCTATAGGTATAAACACTCTATACTCCTATAAGAAATTATGGAAGTCTTATATAATATCCTTTTTTATAGGAGTCTATGTTCCCTTTATCTATCTAATAAAGTCCTCCCTTATATAGTACTATAGCATAGTGTCGTTATATTTGCTGTCTTTATAGTGTACTATATAGTGTAGTAAGAATCCGTTTAAATCTTGTTGATTAACATCTTTAAGGTTAATTATATCGGTTTTCTATATCTCTAGGTTAATATTGTCCTTATACTTCTTTAGGTAGGTTAACGCCATAATAGCTATTATTAAGGGTTGTTTAACGCGTTTTAATAAAAAGATTAAGGAAAATAAAGGTTATTTAACGTATAGTTGGGTAGTGATTATAATCCTATAGTCTGCAAAGGTACACTAAAGGTATTAAGATGGTTGTTTTAACGCGTTTTAGATGTTAACTTAGGACCCTAGGTTTAGTAATTATTAGGCCATAGAGACGCACTAGCCGTAACCGGCTTAGCGCAGGCAAGGCGTAGGCGAGACGCCTACAAAACGTAGTCGCCCCATATTAGAGAACAGCAGAATTCAGTTCTATAGTTCTACTTCATCAAGAACCAGATACTTATTTGCATTCTGTTACTATTATTACATTACTATATACCCTAAGGACCTTGGCGTCCTAACAGTTCTAAATTCTTATCCCTTTTTAGGGGTAGTGGCCCGACAACACCACAGTCTGCTAAGGCCATAACTATGTAGCGGCAACCCTCTGTCGAGAAGACGACCTATATTTATTAACTATATTGCAGCCTATCAACCTAATGGCGAGACGCGGGCGTAATACTAGCGCAGTACATAATACCAGCGTAGTGCGTAGTACCGAGTCTGGGGAACGGCCCTAGGATAACACGGGCGGACCCACGTCCTGGATAGAACCGGAAGTTACGGGCGAAGGGGATATACAGGAAGAAATACAACGGCTAGAGAATAAGAAGTTACAACTCCTAGAGCAAAGAAAACTACAGTTGCTTAAGGAAGAGGTGGAAGTGCTAAGACGGCGTTAATATAGCAAGGCAATGTTAACTCCCGTTCCTAACCTATCTCTATAACCTCAAACCATCCCATTAGAGTACTTAGATGGTAGCCAAATACGTCCAAACCTCAAGCAGAGGGCTACTAATACAATAGGCGCTCCGTTAAAACGGGCCGTTAAAATAGAGAAGATTGCTCTGTATTACGGCAAGAGTATTTAAGAGCACTAAGACTTCCACGATAGCTTAAAGCTGGCGTTCCGCCTAGAGCACAACGGCTTTGTGGATAAGGATACCAAAGTCGCGTTTACCATATAATATATAAAGGGGACCAACCGAACCCTTTGGCTATAGTATAAAGATAACCATCTAGACACATAGTTTACCTGGGAGAAGCTTATAGAATTCTTACTTAATTAGATTAAAAGTCCTATTAATTAAGAACTCCATGTAGCCCTAATATATATAAGGGCAACGCAGCGAACTAATTAACCTATAAATGAGTTTGCTGCTTACCTAACCACCTTAAAAGCACAAATTAACCCTCCTTATAATGCAAAGCATCTAATAATACATCTATTCGCGAAACTGCGGCCAGAGCTACAGCTTGCTATTACCAACTATTAAGAATTCCCTTAAACTTAAGACCAGCTAGTTTCCCTAGCTGCCCTATTAGAGGAAAACCAGAAGAGCGTAAGCGCCCCATAGGGTAGAAGTAATAGACGCGCCGCAAGCTCGAATATAAAGACCACCCAGTTAGGTAACTTAGGGAAAGCAGACTCCAAAACCACCGCCGGCGACTCAACGGCGGGGCGAAGCAATACCGCCAGGGGTTTAACTCAGCCTAAAGGAAACTGCTTAAAATATGGGCAGCCAGGACATTGGTGGCGACAATATAAAGAGCAGCTACGGAATTAACCACCGCCTAGTAGCGTAAACACTACCTCTATACTAGGAAAAGACAAGCGCCCTTGGACCCCCTTATAGCCGCAGGGTGTAAGCTCCTACTAGATTATAAGAAAGCTATTACTATCTTAGGTAAAGTCCTCCTAAAGAAGACCTGGAAGGAGACCTTAGTAATGCTTAACATTGGTGCCGAAGTAAATATAGTTAACTAGCAATTTACTATAGAGTGTAACTTTAAAACGCTAGATGTAGAACTGCCTACCTATTCCTAGTTAAATAAGACTTAGGCATATTGCTATAAGGCCTATAAGGTACCACTAAAAATAAAGGACAGCTAGGGCAAGATTAGGGAAGTAACCCTTATCTGCTATAAAATAGCTAATGCATCTCCTTCTATTACCATAGGTATGCCGGGGTTAAAAAAGGCCCGACTTCTTATTAACTGCAAGGCAAAGGCGTGGTGATAGAAGCTGGACGGCTCGTCCCTATTACTATAAACCCCTAAGAGTTTCGCGGAGTCTCTCCAGATAGAATCTAGGGTCTTTACCCTATTAACTTCTGGAGTAATGCCTAGCAAATAAAATAATGGCAGCTTACCGGTCCTCCCCCTATAGTTAAAAGAAGTTAGCGATGTCTTCTCCTATAAGAAAGCAGGAAAGCTACCCTAACACCACTAGGGCGACTATACTATTAACCTAGAAGAGGGATAGGAGGCCCTATATAGGCTACTCTATAACCTCTCGGCCAAGGAGCTAGAAGTCCTAAGGGAGTACTTAGACAACGCCTTAGCTAAAGGCTAGATCCAACCAAGTACTAGTCCTATAGGGGTACCTATCCTCTTTGTACCTAAAAAGGATAGGAAGCTGCGGCTCTATATAGACTACAAAGGCCTTAACAAGGTGATAATTAAGAATTATCTTGCACTACCATTAATTAGTAAGACCTTGGACCGCTTAATAGGTTCTAAGATCTTTACTAAGCTGGACCTAACGCATGCGTATCACCGCCTTTGTATCCGTTATAGCAATAAGTGGAAGACGGCATTCCGTATACGCTACGGCCACTTTAAGTACTTAGTTTTGCCTTTTGGGCTAACTAACAGACTAGCGACCTTTTAGGGCTATATTAATCAGGCCTTGTTAGGACTGGTAAACGTCTTCTATATAGTCTACCTTAATAATATTTTAATTTTCTCTGAAAATCTAGAGGAACATTGGCGCCACGTAGTAGAAGTACTGCGTAGGTTGCGATAATACCAACTATATACAAACCTTAAGAAGTGCAAGTTTGGCGTATAGGAGATTAAGTTCCTAGGATACATTATTAGCCCTAAAGGCGTAGCAATAGATCCTAGCCAGGTAGAAGCTATTACTAAGTAGAAGAGCCCTTAATCTTATAGGGATATCCAGGTCTTCCTAGGTTTTACCAACTTCTATTATTAGTTTATCTATAAATACTCTACCATTACGAAGCCTATTACTGATCTCCTAAAAGGAGCAAAGAACGGCCGCAAAGCTAGGCCTTTTAATTGGCCAGAGGAGGCAGAGTAGGCGATACGCTGGCTCTGTAATGCCTTTACAACAGCGCCGCTCCTGCGACACTACACGCTAGGCCTACTAACTTGGTTAGAGACGGATGCCTCAATATAAGGCCTAGCAGCAATCATATTATAGCTATTTAAAGACGGCCTTTGGCATCCAATAGCCTTTTAGTTTAGGAAGCTTTTGCTAGTAGAGCATAACTATAAAACCCATAATTAAGAGCTACTAGCTATTATAGAGGCTTTTAAGCATTGGAGACACTATATTAAGGGGCTATTAAGCCGCCTAGAAGTGCTCTCAGATCACAACAATCTAAAGGGTTTTATAAAAGTAAAAGCCCTTAATAAACGGCAAGCCAGATGGGCTATGACACTAGCTGCCTATAACTTTATTATTAAGCATAGGGTGGGAAAAATAAACCCCATAGATATGCCGTCAAGGCGACCCCTAGGCGTAGGGGGTTTGCCAGAAAAAGACACTATACTACCACTACTTTAAAGGACTTTGGGAATGCAGGGCCACCAACTTAAGATAAAAATCCCATTAGGTATATAGGAAAGCGAGCTTTCTACAGAGGTGTCGCTTTTATGGCTATAGGCCGGCAACCCAACGGAGGTACGCCTGGGCAATATAGTATTATGTTTCAACTAGGCAACCTATACGCATACCATTAAGTAGCGTGTAACAAGAACCTAAGTCAGAGAAGTAAGTACTTAAAAGAGTGCTTATAAGTCTAGTACGGAAACAGTTACTAAGCTTATTAAAGGACTTCAAACCATAGATAACCTTATGCTACAAAAGCGCAGCGACAGCTTAGATATAGCAAGACGCCGTTAACACGCCCACTTAAAGCCAGTATGGCAGTTTAATTCCGCTAGACTACTTTGTCACCATAGGAGGCTATATATGCCCCCAGACCCAGTAGTTTATACAAAACTCCTACAGATCCACCACGATAATGCCCTAGCCAGCCACTTTAGTAAGAAAAAGACCCTAGATTTACTCTTACGCAAGTACTACTAGCCCAGTATAACTGCGGACATTGTGAGCTACATCTCTACCTATAATTTATGCTAGCGTATATATACGCCTTAACATTGCCCTTATAGCGAGCTCTAAGCGCTGCCTTACCCGGGTTAGCCATAGCAGGAAATTACAATAGACTTTATTACAGGCCTACCGCCTAGCAGACGAGGCGATAAGGTGTATAACGCGATATATATAATAGTCAACCGCTATACTAAGATAGCCTTGTATCTACCTATAGTAAAAACTATTACTGTAACCGAACTTGCGGATCTCTTCCTTAATAAAGTAGTACGCCGTTTTGGAGCCCCTAGAGGGATTATATCTAATCACAGCAGTATCTTTACTAGCGAGTTCTAGTCAGAGCTATGCTTTACTATAAAGATAAAACGTAGGCTAAGTACGGCCTTTTACCCGCAAACAGACGGGCAAATAGAACGCCAGAACTAAACCCTAGAGTACTACCTCCGTGTATTCTATAACAAAAAGCAGAGTAATTAGGCAGGCCTACTACTACTAGCCAAATTCGCCTATAATAATGCTAAATATAGCATAATAGGCATGAGCCCGTTCTATACCTGTTATGGGTTTTACCCGCGTCTAAAATACAAAGTTAAGGCGGATAATAGTTATTCTATTCCAGCCGCCTTAAAGTAGATTAAAAGAATATCCCTTAAACGCGAAGCGCTGGCAAAACGCTAGGAACACGCTGCCGAGACGCAGGCGAAATACTACAATCATCATCACCAACTATAGGCATATAAAGTAGGGGATCTAGTTCTGCTATTAACTAAGAACCTTAAACTAAAAAGGCCAAGTAAGAAGCTTATAGCACGCTTTATTAGACCTTTTAGTATAGCCAAACTAGTTAGAAAGCAAGCATACCGGCTATATCTACCCACGTCTTACTGTATCCATCTAGTATTCCATATTAGCTTACTAGAGCCATATAAACAACATAAGGGTACTACTAGAGACCCTCTACCAGGGCCTATTAAGCTAGACGATAAAGAGGACCAAGAGGACCGGTACAAGGTAGAAGAAGTATATAGAAAAAAGGGACGTAACCAAACCCTGTAGTACCTAGTTAAGTGGAAAGGCTGGCTAGAAGAATACAATAAATAGGTCCCAGCGGAGGACATTAATAAGGACGTAAAGGAGACGTATAATAGTTACTTTACCCCAAGGGGCAAACGGAAAAGAAAGTAGTGAGAGAACCGGAACAATTAAATTATAACCAGAATTACGCCCCACCAGCGAAATAACGGCGGAACGACAGTGGAGCGACGGCAGAACGCCGATAGAAATATAAATATACTACAGCTCCATTAAGTCCCCCCTCTTCTTACCTCCTTCCTCTTCCTCCTCCTCCTCTCCCTCCTTATCCTCCTCCTCTCCCTCCTCCTCATCCTCCTTATCCTCCTCACCCTCATCCTCCTCCTCATCCCTTATGATGGGAGGCATATTGGCCTACAAGTACTGTTAGTATACGCTACACCGGCGAAACACCTGCGTTATAACACGTACTAAAGCACGCATCACGTTAAGGATCCCTTTAAGGGTATAACGGATAGCCTATAATTCCTGCACTTAGAGCAGGGGAAAGTCTTCGCCCTTTAGGCACTAGCGGAGACTATGCTTAGCGCCGGCGCGCACTAAGGCCTTAACATCCTTCGTGAAGGATTTCTGGGCGGCAGCAACGCGAGCGTCAAGGTCAGCTATATCCCCGCTAGTAACCCAACAGCGCTCAGCCCTATTAATAAGGGCGAGCAGCTTATTTAGGCGGCTATAGAAGGCCTCAGGGACCTAGTCTTATTAGCCATTAGAACATAAACCAACACACATAGACTTACTAATTGGCACAACTTATTTAGTCGTCGGCAGTAACCACAATTGCGGTTAGCCTACTTGCCGCAGGTAGCCCACCCAGCAGTGGCCACACGCTTAGCGTAGCGGAGGCAGATAGGTTCCAGCAAGGCTAAAAAAGCAGCTTGCAAGCGGTATAGGAGCTTAGACAACGTCTAGCAGGATTAGCAACAGCTATAAGCAGGCGTGGAAAATACTTATAGAAGGCTTACTAGCAGGCGAACCAGCAGCGTAACGCTTGCGATTTATAATTAAGAAGAAATTGTGAAGAAGGCGAGTCACAGGCTAGACAAATTAAAATTAAATGGGAAGGGAAATCTGGTATCCTACCTTAGGGGGGACTCCTACCTTTATAGGTCTCTATAAGGCCCTAGCGTCCTATTGTCTTATTATCCTATTGTCCCATTATCTAATTCACTTAAATTTGGTCACACACTTTTTATTCAGCAAAGGACAATAATAGCGCTCCTATTGTACAATAGCATCGGCTAAGAACAGCCGCTTAAGAAGGGGGGGGCAATTATTAGGCCATAGAGACGCACTGGCCATAACCGGCTTAGCGTAGGCAAGGCGCAGGCAAGACGCCTACAAAACATAGTCGCCCTATATCAGAGAACAGCAGAATTCAGTTCTACAGTTCTACTTTATCAAGAACCAGATACTTATTTGCATTCCGTTACTATTATCATATTACTACATACCCTAAGGACCTTGGCGTCCTAACAGTAATACTTCTAACCTAAAGTACTTAACCAAATCTTTATAAACGTGGTTGTTCTATATAATAGACGCAACTTAGTATTTCCTAGTACTTAGTAATACTTCTATTACTAGTTTTCTATAAGTTTAAGGTAGCACAGTATCGCCGGGATCCATTCCATATAAGTGTATATAGCACCCCTGTACGAGACTGTCTCTTCTATTCGAAAACCTAGCTGCTCTATAGTTGACTATATATTTAACCACTGATCAGTGTTGGTTACATAGGGTGACTTACCAATAATAACTACTTAAGTAGGTTACAGTAATGTTGGTTAGTATACTTATGTTCTTTATTTAAATAAGGAAGGGCAAGGAGCTTAAGACTCCTCGCCACGCTAGTGCCGCGGTAATACGTAACGACCGCTTGCCTCATTCCCAACAATATAGATAAATAAGAAGTTAATAATATAATAATAACTAGTAGAGTAGTTGCCTAATAGATTAACTCTAATTATATTTTAAGATTTACTATAAAGAGAAGAACTATCTAGGTAGGGACTGTAGTCCTTTAAATATATAAACTGCGCCTAAGAAATACTAAGTACGTAAGGTACGCGAGGTACGTTTAGTATGTAATATTCCTTACAGATCCTATAGATTCTACGTACCAAAATAGTAGCGTGATCTATTATGTGACTTGGTTACCCTTTGTCCTATAGTTCGACTAGTTCTAACGCCTCCCGCGCTGCTACCACTAGTCCGTCTACATCTTCCCTAAGTAGCCGTACTACTGCTAATACAAGGTCCGTAACAGTAGACACCCTATTGCAATTACTTTCTTATTTATATTATATTAATTGCCTAGCGGAATTGCGTACTTAGTAATGGTAGTTTTATAGAGATTAAACCACTCTTTAATAATCTCTAGATCCTTAGCATTCTTTTGCTTTTAATTAAAGCCTTAGACAAATTAAACTTTAAGTTCTAGGTGTTAGGTAAGGAAGTTTTTATACTAGTGTTAACTAAACTTTAAAGGACGCTTCTTTGCAGCAGGATACTTTTGGCCATAGATTTAAGGTATTAAATTTAAGGTGGCTAACCCCAGGCTCCTATTATATTAATCCATTTAACTAGGGAGTCCTCCTTAATAACTAAGAGCTTTTAAAGCTTTTGGTGATACTCCTTGCTTAACTGGCGGCCGTTATGACGATGGTAAATAAAAAAAGGCGACAGGCCGTATATTCGGGCAAGCAAACGGTCAGATTGATTAGGATTGGCTTCCAATAATTAAAGAACAATTTGCATTCGATCTTCTTGGCCAAACGATAGCAATTGGGGGGTAGTAGAGGACATAGTGGTGGTGTAGTAAAGGAGTATTTTGATGTTTTGATTTTGATTTTCGTAGGAGGCCGGGGCACTGTCTCGGGTGGGTGGCTGCCTCGTCTAGGTGGCTAAGACGTTATATAATATATCACTTTCAAATTTCTGCTGCATTGCTATGTGCGTCATGGCGATTTCGAGAACTCAGACGGTGAAGATCGTATCACTCTTTCTGAGCTTCCGAAGAGTGTTTTATTAGAATGACTCAGAATCACACAATTTGTCGCAGTAAAGAGTTCAAGGAAACTCATAGGGCTAGGCGTAGACCTTCTTAACACTCTTTGCATCTACTAATAATTCATACAATGGGCCCGAGCATGTCAATACACGCGAATGCGTCGAAGGGTGATGTCGAAATGGACGATCAAGGGGAGTCAAAAGTAGATAGAAGCCTGATTGATTGATTATTTGATAGAGTAAGAAGCTTATATACATATATACTAATAATTAGGTGGCTGGTAACAGCCACCTAATATTAGGCCCAGCCACCTAATTCTCAACAGGTGACAAGTATTAAGTACATCGATCTGCGTACGATTAGTGGGTCCAGATGAAGTATGGACTTTAAAACAGTGACTTGCACGGGAACTGTGTAATTAAAATGGCATATGGCTATGTTTATTAGATTGGCGAAGGCTTTAAGCATGTAGAAAGTGCAACGGCTGCATGAAAATGTAATCCTTTGTCCCTAAAGCATCGAAATTATTTAACACTTATACTATACGTAAATCTCTTAATTCCTTATCTAGTGTAGCTTTCCATTCTCTTATCGTCCATCTTATTAATCTATTATCGATATGGATCTTATTAATATGGATTACAAATATTGTCCATACTTCCTTACCGCCAGAAAAATTCTTAGCTTTTACCTTCCCTTTACCCTATTGTACAAATATGGATTCTGAAGCAGAATCATCTCTTCTTACACCTTTAACTACCGTTAATTCGGCCTTAACTCGCCCAACAAGAACCCAAACAGCCGTTGCAATATAGGCCCATGCTTGTACGGCGCTTGGCACGGAGCCAGAATATTTAGGTCGAAATCATATTCTCTACTACATTTACTATCCACAAGAATTGCTATATAGTAGTCCAGTTACTAGTAATTTTTAAAAGCATCTTAATTTAAAACATCTACTTTAGGTTAAAAAAGATACTAGCCTAATACAATTAGAGATACTTAAAAAACTTCAGCAACTATACATTAAAGCAGAGTCTTTAGGTTAAATAATAGAAATAGATACCTAGGTCTTTTAAAAACAACTAGATTAGGATATAATTAATAAGGCTTTAATCTTATTAATTATTATACAAAATATTCCATTCCGTATTATTAAATGGCCTAAATTTTATGCTTTTTGCTAAGTTCTTAATCCAGAATCGTCTAACTTTCTTATAATAGCACACTCTTAAATTATAAAAAAGATTAAACTATCCTGGCAAGCTTATAAAGATATTATACAAAAGAAACTTTAGTTAGCAATATTAAGTATTTATCTATTGCTTAATATCTAGACCTCCCTAAATATGCTCCTTCTTCTAGGGATTTACGCCCACTTTGTTAATTAGGGTTAGGAGAAGCAATTAAAGGCCCTTCTTACCCTTTATACGGTAGCAAATTATAGTAGAGATAAGTAATTCGCTACTCTTCTTCTAGTCCTTAAGGACTACGGTATCATACAAAAGCTTAGGTCTATTATTTGTAATAATGCTAGTTTAAACAATACCCTTTATCATAAAGTAGAAGCCTATCTCTTAGAAGAGGAGGAGATTAAATAGGATTTTACATATCAGCAGATCCGCTATACCGGCCATATTATTAACTTAGCCGTACAAGCCTTCCTATTTTATAGTCAAATTAAAATGGAATAACTTAAGTTATATAACGAATAGGAAGGAAAAGGGGAAGTAGGAGATAAAGAGGAGAAATAGGCAACCTTTCAGGTTATGGGACCACTTGGCAAGCTTTATAATATCGTTATATATATCCGCAGTTCTACTGGTTGTATAAAGGAGTTTAAGGATCTCGCAGAGAGAATAATTCCACTTAATAACTATATAAGATAGAATAGCTGGTTTCAAATGCTAGCTATAGCCGATTAAAAGGTAGGAGCTATTAATACCTATACTAAGAACCACTTTACTACACTCTAGGCAGACTATCTCTCCCTAGAGGACTAGGAACGGCTTTATATAACTAAGGAATTCCTTTAACTATTCCACTAAGCAACTCTAGAGACTTAAGGAGATCATACAATAATTAATAGTATGCTCTTTACTATGGATGTTCTTGTCCAGTACTTTAAAGCCGCACTTATAAGTAAACTTCCTACTAAATTGGACGATAGTAACACCGTATAGTAGTCTAAATATGCTTCTAATAAGGAGTTTAGCTCTCATATTAAAAAGGGGTAGGAAATCTTTAATAAGTACTATAGCAAAACAGACAATTCACTCTTTTACGCTGCAGCCCTTATTCTTCATCCGAACCATTGTATAAAGTATATTAAGGCTAACTAGAAGCCAAAATGGGTAAAGCCTATATTAAAAAAGGTTAAAGGACTTTGGGAGTCCTACTAGAAAAAGGCTCCTTTTCCCCTAATTTCTTTATTATATAAAAAGAAACAACCTTAGGAGTAGGAGCTTAATGTATTTAATCAGATTGCTTAAAAGTTAGGGAAGTATACTTAACTATAAAGTTAGGATAAGTTCTAAGACTATTATAATAGGGAACTATACGATATTGGTAAGATATTGGCTCTTAAATAGTAGTATTAGGATTAACAGAGAAAACGTTAGCCAAGGTTATCATATATAGCAATTGATATTCTCTTAATTCCAGCTATAAGTAATAAACTAGAGCGAGTCTTTTTAGGGGGACGTCATACAGTATTATAGGAAAGGGCGTAGATAGGAGCTGAAAACCTTAAGAGAGTAGAGTGTTTAAAGCATTGGAAACGAAGTGGTATTTCAGACGAAAAACTTAAGATAATAACTTAAATAGACTGTCTAATATCCGTAATATCTGCAATATCTGCAATATCTGCAATATCCGCAATATCTATAATATCTGCAATATCTACAATATCTGCCGAATTCTGCTAAGTCCGCCAAATTCTGCTAAATTCTGCCAGAACTGTAATCTGCCCCATGCATAGCGTGACTCCTGTTAACCTAGCAACTAAGTTAATAATATGCCCCTTTTATTATAGGGTCTGTGCGGAAATTAAACGGATAAACGTACGTATTACAATTCTAAGGAGTATGGACTAGCGTATGGATATGGAGAGGTATGGACGAGTCCATATCGATAATGGATTGCAGCCTAATCCATTTATGGAAAGCCACACTGTCCTTATCTCAGGTTACACAAGCAAAATCTCCTCTTCATGGAACTCCGGCAGCAAGATACGTAGGTCCCATTCGAACACTCCCTTCCATGTCCACCCCTTACGATCATTGGACACACAAACTCCAAATAAGGGAAGGCTAGCACTATTGCCTCTATACCGGTATGCAGTCGGATGATCCATTTCCAGGTCCAACAGTGGCTGGAGTAGCACCACCCATTTATATGGTCTCTTGGACATTGATTGGAGGAATTTCTTTACCTCAATTTGATACCTGTCGGATCCGGCTTCTGCGGCATAGGGGAAGATGCTCACACCAAAGACTCCTCTCAATCCTTTCCCACTCAAAGATGCTAGTTTTGTGCGGTGACCGTCACCTCCAAGAAAGAATCTGCCAGAGGTTCTATCACAGGTAGGTCGCGCTAGTGCCCAACTCAAGCCCTTTCGGTGTTGTATTCTAGGAGCGCTTGAGAAAAGGAACCCAGTATTAAGAACGTGGCGGAAGTGGGTGTCAGCATCATGAGAATACCTGCTCCGCCAAAAAGATTCTGCCGAATGATATGCCTTCTCCCCAACGAGAAGGCTCCATATCACGACATCGTCGCCAGGTCTCGATGCTTGTCGGTGACTCAGAAGTCCGGCCGATTCTTCTACACTTACGAACCCCTTGGCCAACCAGTCCGTGTACAGTTTTGCCGGATATACCTCGTCTTCGTCGTTAGGAGACGGCAACAAGTGTACTGTATTGAGAAAAAGCACGGCAAGATCTATTCTTCCTTCTTGACAAACATCTTCAAGAATTTGGAGAAACGGCATCACTTTGTCGTTTTGAAAGAGTATGTATATATGATTCCTTCCTCGGAGTGCTTCCAAGAACGTCCACGCTCGGACATTCCAGTCACATACCAGGATCTGCTTGATCTGTCAAATCTAGACGGGTTGGGAATTCCATCCGGTTGACTTTAAGCGGGAATATTGAACAGGTAGCTTACCGTAGCAAGAATCGATTCCTTTATAGCCAAAGTTAAGTTCTCTATGCCAATGTCCATAAGGTCTCTATCACAGACTAAAGTTACCTTACTCTCATAGAACACCTTATTGATATTTGCAATTGCCTCGCTTCGCAATTCGTGGTTTTCCGGGATACAGGGAGTGTCCATCCAATATGAATCACATCCAAGGCCCTTTGCAATGGCTACATATCGCTGGTGAAGGCACAAATTCATCCCGTGGGGTTGTTCTGGTCTTCCTCCCTGGCCGTGGCTCCAGACGTGCGAAATCGATAGAGTTTTCCCCGAGGATTGACAATATCTTAGCAGTCTGTCCGTTGAATTTTCAATACAGACTGAACGTGCTCCAGATATGCGCCTGTAAGAAGCTTCATCCCAGTAGAGTTTAGAACATTTTCTATCACAGGTCATACCGTGAGCGGACTGATCTTCAATAATTGCTCCCACAAATCTCTGACATTCCTTTGGGGACTTTCCATTGCAGATACTCTTGCGCTCAAGGCAGCGAGCTGGTAAATGACCAAACAAGTCATTGAATCTGCATGGTTTTATGAGTAAAACGAAGTATTTATGGAGAAAGAGAGCTCACCGCGCATGAAAGTGACGGAGATCCAGAGCGCCGGAAATGCGGTCAGTTTTCAGCAGTTCGTATGCCCAAGTGCACATGTAGTTCGACTTTTTGACTTCCATCATTCTCCAGTCCCGTGCCACTCCTGTTCCACGCAAGAACAAATCTGCTACTCTCCCAAAATGACAGCCCCATTCCATTTGTTTCTCCATCAGAAACCTGAATAAGAATTCGCATGTCAGCTGCCTGGATGAGGCTTGAAGATTTAGTTATTGATGACTGAGGCAGAAATATTCTCAACATACCATTGAACTAAAAGAATCGAGCGCTGCCACGAGGACCAAAGAAACGATTTCACTATGAACCAGCATGCATCACGATCGTAATTATCTGGAGCTGCTTCATCAAGAATCCTCGTCACGGTTTCTAGGAACTCCGCTATTATATTTGCATAGCGGACTAAGTTATCAATTGACCAGAACTCGCTACGACTGATCTTGCGTGGATCTCTAGCGGGGTTGAATCCTGTGCGTTTCCAAATAGATTGGATTTCTGGGACCCAATAATCCCCATCGGTAGAGCTGAAATTCAAGATTGTGCGTAAAGTGTTGGTAGAAGGGCGGGCAACCACTTCCATTCGACCCCAGAAATCATCTTCACTGGAGGAGACCTCGGGATAGTACGGTCTCAATTCCTTGCCGTAGGTTCTATAGAACCGATCTCCACCGGTGAATGGCGGCGGTGTCTGAGGCAACCTCGCAAGAATGTGCACTGCCTTGTCAATTACATCTTTCTCAGCTTCTGAAGTATGGATGGTGACTGTAAGGAGTTTTGAAAGCTCTTCATCCAACCGTACGAAATGGTCCGAAGGATTTTGCGCAGCTTCGTAAAATACTTGGCAATGCGCCACAAAAAATGCTCGCCTCTCGTCTTCGCCGAAAAACATTTCATTGCTGGGAACTCTCCAGGCAGCGACTGGGTAGAAACAGTCGGTGTGATACCTCCCACCTTGTTGATTGATTTGGCAAGGCTCAAATTTCGACAGCTGACCTACATCTTCGGCTGACGACATCTGACACTGTCGCCATATATTCAACATCCGTTCCCTCTCAGCTATCAGGCAGGGCGACATTGACTGATCTCGAGATCTGTTTCATGGATTGTGGCGCAGTCCAGGGATTTGGAATGGTTAGCTAGCCACTTCGAGTGAGCTGCAACGAGGGGTTAAAAACTAAATGAAGTCTAGGATAATTCGAAAATGAAAAACGGTCCCGCTAAATGACGACTTAACACGGAAAAGGTTCGGGTTTACTGCTCGGGATGCAGAAGCTGTAACGTAGGTTATGGGCTTTTGACGGTTGGGGGGGTTTTAACGGTTTTTCCTTACCGCTTGCCTGTTTAGGCTTAGCGATTTAGAGGTATGCGACAGCTCGTGCACGAGCCGTCGGCGTGCACGAGCTGTCGCATACCTCTATACTACCGCTTCAAAAATCAAAACATTTAATTCCTCAATGCTTGATCTATATTTAAGAAATTTACCACTAACGCTACTATGCCCCGCTAGACTCGAGAACCCAATGCGGACTAGAGGATTGAGTTAGCAATCGCTAGCTTCAAGAATGGCCTCTATAAAAGCCGGGAAGATGCTGCAAAGTCTCACGGCGTTGACCCAAATACATTGCGCAGGTGTCGACCCGAATCATGTCCTTACTGCCCCGACTCAGCTACCTACCCATTGACTCAGTCATTAACTCAGTCATTGACTCGCGTCTTAACTCGGACACCTACTCCTGATTTCCATTGCCACCCCCTACCCTCCTCCTTCTCTTTCCTTTCCTACACCTTTCCTCATATATATATATAGAGGTCTTAGAACCACATTTCAATAGACAGAGTCCTCATTTAATTCTTATAATTGGTGCATGGATATCTAATTAACAGTTATAAGCCCGGGTTGCTTGCCATATTGCCCCTATTTAACTAATTAATTTAATTAATCTACTTAATTGATTATACCCCTTATTAAATTGCTACTTATTATCAAATCCTTTATTCTTTCTATAAGTACCTTTTTAATATAAATTTTTAACCTACCCAGACTATTACTATAATGGTGATATTATTAAGCCAAGCTAATTAAGATGAATAGATTAACCTTATTAGGCTCTAAGCCTGGATAGGAGACAGATAAGAATATATTAACCCTTTAACTAAATAGGATTAGTTGCCCTAACTAATTAAACCGGTCTTTTTTAGGCCTTTAGATATAAAGGTAGGAATAACCTCCTATATAACTCTCTTTAAGGACAAAAAGGACAAGCGTTAAATTCTCTATAAGAGGCATAAGATAGTAAAGAAGGAATATAAGAAGAAGAAAATAGCTTTAACCTCTCTATAAAGCTATATTACTGGTAAAGTGGCTAGGAACCTTAATACCTATATACTGGGTATCGACTCAGTATATAATACCTTGGTGGCTCTTAAGGAGAGAGTTGCCCCTATCCCTTAACCCGCCAAAGTTCGTACTACGTTATTGATAAGGATGTAGCCAATCACGCAGCTTAGATTTTTGGTCGTGCTGAGATATTCAAAGCTGTTAATATTTGATCGTTTCTTAGTAAAAGCTCTATATACGTTTAATCCCTAATGGTGAGTCGATTAATATGAGGCTGCTAGCACGTCGCCTTTGTGCAGAATGGAATTCTGCAAATACTGCAGCCCCATAGAGTCCGTGGTGCCCTAGCTGGCCTCTTCCAATCCTTGCTCCCTTGTGGCTTCTTAACTGTGTTTTCTAAGAGCTTACTAAGTGCCTTCCTTCGTCTCTATAAGGGCGATTAGTAGTTTTCCTTCTAGCCTTAATACAAGCCAAGCAGCCATGCTGCTTATTCCAAAGCTTAACAAGCTTGTGCTCCTTTGCCGGCTCGTATATAATATTATTTATAAAGGGTTAGGGGGGTCAAGAGTGTATCTAAGGAGGTTAAGTTAATTGCTGGAATAAGGCCTTGCAAAGATCCTTTCAAAATTACTTATAGGACTCCTTGCGGTTAGCTCTATAAGCAAACAGCTTATAAGATAACAGCAGATAGCAATTAACTATTACTATATTAAGTAGGAAGTAAAATAGAGCCTTCCAAGTCTTCTGTTTTAACCTTAACGTAGTATAATAAGACCTTAATTAATCTGCAGTATCCACACCGCTAATATAGCAATTATAGTCGTCTATAAGGTTAGGAATATTAAGTTCCTTTACTAGATCATTGCTAAAGACAAGACAAGTCATTCGGGCGCCTATAGAGGTATTTACTGGCCGCTTTCGCATAGAGGAGATATAAGATCGACCTGGCAATATATAATGTTATTAATAACTCTATTATAATATTAAGCAGAATAACTTACTATTGCAAACAGTGCTTATAAAAAGCACTATATTAGAGTCCTTCTAAGCAAGCTCCAGTACAGTAGAGTTCTTAGATAGAAAACCGTATAAATTCCCCTATGGAATTTAGGCTGTATACGTGAGTTTAAGCTCAATAAGTTAAAGATCCATCTGCTCTACAGAAGCCTTTTATTTTTAATAGCCAGTAGGCATATTTTTAGCCTAAAAATTGCCTTCTTTATCCCCTAGCTCCTTACGCCTAGTTCTTGTTATTCTAGCTGTTCCAGCTACTCTAATTCCAAGCTCCTAAAGGCGTTTAAGAAGCTTAACGCTTATAAAGAGATTATCAAGCTAGACGATATATTTGTGAGGAGCGTATAGCCGCTGCCTAGTAGAGGCGTCTTCTTGTAGTAGGAGATTAAGGACTACTGCTTATATCTTTAAAAAACCCTTATTTTAGGTAAAGGACGTATCTAGATTAATAGGGCCTTTATTAGCTCCTTTAGCATACCACATCTAATCTAGTATATAGCCTTTGTTGCCAAGAACCCATATTTTAAAGCCTTCTGGTATTGGTTTGGATGGAATATTAACAATTTCTCTAATACGGCCAGTAATGCGCTGGATCGTCTTATTAACGGCAAGGTAAGTTCTAGGGGTGTAAAGCTTCCAACAGAGTAGCCATACATGCTTAGAGGGGTTGTTAACACGGTTAAATATAGTTCTTAGCTCTAGGGTATTATCTAGTAGAGGTTATAAGGCTCAAAAGTAACAATTAAGTTGCTGGAATCGATTCTTCCCTATATAGTTTTTGACTATATAGGAGGCTCCATCTTCTATATAATTGCCCTAGTAGTCCTCTACGCAGGGTTCTATAGTAATTCCTATATAAATAAGTATACCAAAGTTGTCACGAAATTCAGATAGATGAGTTTATTAATAAAAAAGGGTTGATAGATTGATGATCTGGTATCGTGTCTTAAGTGACGTGTCTTAGGGGCCCTAGAGCTTCGAGCTACGAAGAGATTTTACAATGCACGTGCTCCATGCACGTGACTCGTGCACGTGACCCACGCCTTCAGAGAATATAGATTATCTAACACACCCCCTTAGCTTTAAGCTCTTTAAGGTTAAAGCTAGCCACCTTCTCGTGTCTATTAATAAGTTAATTGAACCGTAATCTCATCTAAATCCTTCCGTCTTGCTCTAATACTGTCCCTTAGGTCCTCTAGTTGCTTCTCCTTATCCAGCTGCTCCTTAATATCCACCATCCCGATTATATTAACAAAGCTTTAAAACCTCTGCTTGGGCAGGACCTTTGTAAGTCCATCAGCGATTATCTCCTTCGTCGCTGTCTATTAAAATCGTACTTATCTCATTGCGTATTCCTAACGTAGCCAGTATTAATAGATGTTAACGTGTCGGAGCTTCGTGATTAGCTTTACCGTGTCTTCTATAATTAGTTAAAGCGTTTATATATTATTACATTTAATAATCAAGGGCTTATATAGGCGTAACGTTATTGCTTTAAACAGCCTACTAATAAAGATAGCTTCCTTTACTGTCTATAATAGGGCTAATAACTCGGCTTCTGTGCTTAACGTTATCACTATACCCTACTTATTTACTCTCTAGGCAATCGGCCCCCTAAATAGCTTTATAATATATCCTTATAAGCTCTTTCTGTCAACGGAGTTGTCCGCGAATAATACATTACTGGCACAGATAAATAATTACGCTTTACCTCTACCGTCTCTTCTATTGTCTCGTCCTTTATTATATATTCCTTTATCTCTTCCTCTACCGTTCATTTCTTCCTTGTCTCCTCTATAGTAGATTGCTCTAATCCTCGTGCTATATAGGTACTGGATTACTCTATCTACCGCTTAATAGTGCTCTTGGCTTAGGTTCTAATTAAACCTTACCAGCTATAATACTGTAAAAGCAATATCCGGACGGGTCGTAGTGGCTGCATAAAGTATTAAACCCATTTTTCTCTGATATAGCATCGTAGAAGCTGCTTCTCTTGGTAGGGACATAGGATGGACTAGTAGGTCTATATTAAGGGATAGAAGCGTCAGACGGATTAATTAGTAATTAGTAGGGAGGAGTTCCAATTCTACCATAGAAGTGTCTAGAAGACGCCCTTTAAGATCTATCTTATACTAGTTAGCTATCTTCTTAATATAGGCTTCCTAGGATAGCTATAGGAGCCTCTAGCTACAATTATATAACACATAGATTCCTAGGAACCATTTTAGCTCGCTAAGGATACTTATCTGGTATTCCTTGCATAGCTCCTTAATTACTTCTTAAGCTTTCTTCTTATCTGTCTTTTAGTAGTAGAAGACAATATTATTAATATAAAAGAAGACGACTATTCCACCTTTTAGTATAACATACGGCTCCTAAGGTACCTCTTTAAAGCCCAATTTATTTAACGAGCTTATAAGATTCTTCTGCCATAATAGTGGTGATCGTTATAGTCCGTATAAGGCTTTTCTTAAGCGTAGTACTTTATCTATCTTTCCTTTGTTAAACCCTAGCGGTAGCTTTATATAGACGACCTTATTGAGATCGCAATGGATAAACGCATTAACTGCATCTATCTGTGTCGTCTCCAGGTTGAATTTTGCGGTGATTGCTATAAGGGTTCGGAAGGTTGTACTAGCTAATATAGTAGCTCTCATAGGTAGGTCTCCTAGGGCCTATTAATTTCCACATACTACTAAGCGTGCCTTGCATTTCTAGAGAAATCCGTACTTGTCCGTCTTATAGACGAACACCCATATTAAGCTAAGGACCTACTGTCCCTTTGTATACTTCTTATCTGTTTCTTAAAACGACCTCATTTAATAATGGGATTGGAGGTAGGCTTATTAAGCTTTTTAGAACTAATCTTAAAGAGAATACATATTAAGGTTGCGGATTAACTAAGGTAGCGGAGGTAAGTTCTTTCTATATAATCTAATATTACGTATTCTGCCTAATTTTAGCTTGCTGTCATTAAGTTAACTATTAAGGTTAAACTTCCTTCCTGCTAAGAAGGCGCCTTAATAGGCTAATATAATTCTTTTAGTAACAAAGTCTTTAAACCTATTATTATAGGCTTCCTTGAACAAGTCTTTAACCAAGTTGTTAAATACCCCCTAAGTATAAAACCCGTCTCCTACTCGGCTGATAATGTCCTAATTAGTACCTTGTATATCTAACTTTGTAGGATACTCAACGTGAAAGGTATATAGAGATTCTTCGTCTTCTTCTATTAAAGGTGGCGTACAATACGTATCTTTAAGAGCTCTTGCAAGGTTAAGATCTACTAACTTATTAAAGGCTTAAACTGGCTTATCGTTGACGTCCTCTTAAATTAACGGTTTAAATACTTTGTTATTATCTTCCAGGAGAACCTCGTTCTTAGTTAGGGTATTAGGGAGTTAAATCTTCTCAATTAGCGTATCTAATTTGGCGTGTAGATCCTTTAAGATGTCCGTTTACTTTCCGTTAAAGAACGTCTTCTTGTCAAAGATAACATCCCTAGTAGAGATAACGATACCTTTGTATAGGATCCAGATCCTATAGATATTGGTAGAGTTATAGCTAATAAGGTAGCCGATATGGGCTCGCGGATCTAGCTTGCTTAGCCTTTTCTTCTTTAGCTAGGCATCCGACGTCATCACGTACGCCCTACAGCCGTAGGCCCTTAGGTACGCTAGTTGCGGCTTTCTTAACCTATTAGCTAGGTAGGTATGGAACCTCTTATATAGTAATTTCTATCCATTGCTTTCTTATGGCGTTTGATCTCGAAGGTAGACTATATAGTTAATAATCTCGTTTTATAGATTATATGGTAGCTTGGCAGTAATTCTTATTACTTATGTTCTCTCAATAATTATACCCCCTAAGCGTTTGGCGGTACCGTTCTGAGCTTAGGTATATGGCGCTAAAGGCTTAAATATAATCCCTTAAGTCCGTAGCCATTTAAGAGTTCTTTTTCTCCCTAGCTTATTATCTAATCTAATAGTATTAACTTTAAGGTTATACCTCAGACAAATCCATTGGATGAAATCTTTAAGTACTTATAGTGTCTCCTTCTCCTTGCCATACGTTGTTATAAAATACGGGAAGGTTTTTTCTAAGAAGGTGTCGTGGATAAACATAACTCGTATAAATCCAGCATGCGCTTCCTTAAGGTTAGTCCAGTTAATATAGAGGTTAAGATAAGGTTTATTAATATTCCGTTTTAAAACCCTTTTTAAGACCTAACGCTTAATTTTAGTAAGACTGTAGTATTAACATTCTGTTGTCTTAAGGCCTTAAAGCTTAACTCCTAAGGCATTAAGACCTAGATAATAAAGGCTTATAGGTCCTAGATAACCTAGACATAGGTGCCATAGATATACATCACCTTTTAAGTCTGGACAAACGTCTCTTGATAATACTCTACGCTTCCATTGGCGGCGTAGCAGTCGGCTTATATTAAACGCTAATAGACTTCCTGGTTGGATGTATTTAATAGTCTATTATCCATAACGTTCTTCCATTTAATATAGGATTGTGTCATCCCTCTAAACTAGCAGATTATTGTCTCCTTTATTATCCTAGTAGAACCCTTGTTTTTAAAGTAGACGGAACAACACTAGATTCGTATTAAAGTCCATATAAAAGGCAACGTCCTTAAGACGTAGGATTCCCTTACTCTTGTCTAGTTTTGTGACCTAGATAGTAACATCGCTGTAACCTAGTATAGGCACTTCTAAGCTGCTGGTAATAACATATTCGCGTCTTAGAGCTTTCCTAAAATTATAAAAACGAGAGAGGTTATTAAAGATATAAAGAGTAGTTCCTAAGTTAAGAATGGTTAATAGCTTTAATAGATGGAGTTAACCGGTATAATATAATTCTAGGAATATTATATTAGCTTCTCCCTTAATCTTAACTATCTCCTATTATTATTAAGCTTTATTAACCTTTAATTCCTTAAGCTTAAGTTATTCTACTTAGGCAGCTAGATCCCTGTCTTGCTCTACCTTTATAAGCACCCTTTTTATACATATACCTACAGCTTTAAATCCCTTAGGCCTTTTGCTCTCAAATAAATACCAACAGTTAGGAAGGGTATATCCCCTTATATCGCATGCCAGGCATTTAAGGTTCTTTAACCTTTTAGAAGACATCTCTTCAGTTAAATTTATACCTGCCCTTTTTCGGCTGCGAGATAAGCTGTTCCCTTTTCCTTTTTGGACTTTAGCAGCAATAGAGATACCCTCTTTAAGCTCTCCTACAAAGTCTACGTTAAATGCACTCCCTCTCGCCGTTATAGGTACGGCTTTAAAAAGGTTTTGGAATACTTCTTATAGCTCTATTACTACTTTACGGTATTCTAATAAGGGAGCCTTTTCGGTATTATTTACCTGCTTCGTATATAGAACAAAATAGGTTTCGCTTATAGGTCATATTGCATTTACAAGGTCTATTAGCCAGATCCCATTAGTTATCTATAGAAGATCATACTTCTCTGCTATCTTTATCACATACTCCTATTAGTTAAGCCACTAGGTAACCTTTGTCTACTTAAGCCCTTTAAGTAATTCTATATACTATAGTTGTACCTTCCTCATTATAAAGTTCTTTAAGGGCTTAGTATCTTCTTTTAACCGAATTAGCCATTCCTTAACTATAAGAGAAGGGTTAAGTAGTAGCTTCTTCTAAATTAATACTATAGACGTGATCTAGGTGCGGATCTATTAGAGATGCTCTTCCTGTTTTAGAAAGTACTTTATATCTTAGTTGTAGTATTATCTGCTGTTCTTGTACGCTCTCTATTAATTCATTAAGAGCTGTGTATATATGGTTGCATTCTCGTTAAAATCTATAACTTTTAGAAGAGGTGGTTTTTCAAGTAGACCTTCTTAAGGTGCTTCTATGGCTGGGTTAACGTGGGCCCAAATTTGCTGATCCACAAGGGCTTATAGTTGCCAGATCCATTGCTCCCAGTCTTCTGGCTTATTGAGGATGATTGTGGTAGACAAACTTGACGTCGGTGGAGTTATTTTAACTAATAGGCAGATGGGGAATTAAGATGGTATTTTGTCATTAGGATCGTCCTTATCATCAGGGTCGTCCTTTGACGATAAGGTAGAATTCTGTAGAATCTCGTGGAATCTTGTAGAATCTCGTCCTGTAATAATTGAGGTAGGATTTCTGTTAGAGTCTGTGTCTTAACAATGAGGTGTCAGAGTCTAACGATAAGGTAGAATTTCTTCAAATAATTAAGTAATAGTTGACTAGCTTCTTAAGTCGGCGGACTGGGCTTATAACTGTCACAAAATTCAGATAGATGAGTTTATTGATAAAAAAGGGTTGATAGATTGATGATCTGGTATTGTGTCTTAAGTGACATGTCTTGGGGGCCCTAGAGCTTCGAGCTACGAAGAGATTTTACAATGCACGTGCTCCGTGCACGTGACTCGTGCACGTGACCCACGCCTTTAGAGAATACAGATTATCTGACAAAAGTATGCGTATAGTTCTGTCCTAGATGTCGGTTCCTATAGCCAAGGGTTACCTAATAGCGCTTCCTTATTTAACGGCCGGTGGAGCTCTATAAACGTATTTAACCACCTTATAAGCTTATCTATTATATCCTCTATAAAAAATAGACTAAATATTGCAAAGGGATCGCTTGAATTAACGCCAGGTGGGAGATTTGGCTTACCATGGTTGTGCCAATCATTAATAAGAAAAGGTTGGAAGTCTGGCATTAGCCAAGGCTCTAGAGGGGTTTTTTTTGCAATGCGAGTCGGTAGAACTTTATATTGGGTCTTTTAAACAACATCTAGGTCTTTAAATGGATTAACTAAGGCCATAGTGGTGGGTAAATAGGGCATTGAATTCTACTTAGTTTCTATAGCAGTTCTAAGTACGATGGTATAGTGTTCTGTGCACGTGCCACATTGTTATCGATAACGTAGGACGCTGGCGGGTTAAGGGATAGATATAGCGTATTGGCTCTACCTATCTACTTAATATGCTAAGGTTAAAAAGGGCCTAAAGAACCAGAACTTTAAGGCCTGGCTATAGCAGTAGGAGAAGACGTATAATAACTATTAAAAGATTAAGCTACCGGATGTATTAGGCGATTAAGTAATTAGAGACTTTCTAATAGTAGTAAAGCCAGTATTACCAAATTAGGCCTTAATATAGAGGGTTAAATTTAATAAATATAACTGGGCTGATGATATGTGATATCTATATCTTAACTGGTTAACATATATTGGAACTATTAAAGATTAGAGATTACCCAGCAGAAGAATAGAGCTTAGTTTAGTGCTAATATAGTAAGCTTTTAGGGCAAGCCAATTAATAAGGCTTTTAAGAATAAGGCTCCTAAGGACGAGGCTCCTAAGGATAAGGCCCCTACTACTACCCCTTTTAGGACAGTATGGAAAAAAGATACCCTAACATGCTACTATGGAGCTATTTACCGGTTCTAAGATTGTCCTTATATTAACAAGTTAGTTTAATTAAAGGGCTGGAAATTAGATAAAGCTATAGCTAAGAAGGTTAAGGAAAAGATTGCTAATGCCCTAGAATAGTATAAGCAAACACTTAAAAAGGTTAGGAAGCAGTCTTTAGAAAAGAAAACTGTACTAAACCTAGATAGAAGTTAAAAGGAAGACGACAGTACCTTTACTGTATATTAAATAGGCGCCTATAAAGTAGGCACTAACTATAAGCTATATAATAGCGTAATTTTTTAATAACGGAACTATAATATATGTTATTAATAATTAATTAAGATTTATTAACAAGCTCTAATTAAGATTTATTAACAAGCTCTAATTAAGTAATAACTTTATATATGCCGGAACGGGTATTAATCTAATTAAGGGTATAGAGACGGTAGTAATTACTATTTAGATGCCATTGGGTTCTAGAAAGATCTTCTTAGTTAACATAGTATATATACCAGCCTTTTATATAAATTTAGCCTGCCTAAAGAAGTTTAATAAGAAGAATATATAGTAGGATAATAAAAAGAACCTACTATATTATAAGAATAATTATAAAACCTTTGCCTTTTATAAGAGCCATTATAACCAATTAACGCTGAAGTATAATAAACTATAACTGAGGACCCTGAGTAAGGCCTTATTTACAATCTAATTATAAGACCCCCTTCCTAATTAGGAAGTATTAGGCGAACTCTAGTATAAGAGACTGGGCTATATAGGACCTAATATAATTAAGCATTTACCCTAGGAAGTAGGTAGTGCAAAACTTTAACATCTAGCAATGATTAATTGTAAGACCTATACTATTAGCAAGGCTTATAAAATTGTATTAAGAAGAACACCTATTAGTAAGGCAACTAGGCCCTTCTACTAAGTATATATCAACTTATTTCTAGAAATTGTGGCGTATAATGGTTATATCTGGATAATATATTTCTATAATAAATATCTGCGTATAAATAAGGTAGAGACCTTTGCCTATAAGTTGTTAATAACATAAGTAATTATATAATATTTAAATAGGGTAGAGCGTTAATATAACCTAAAAATTATAATAATTTGAATTAATGGCGAAACGTCCCTAGGTAGCGAGTTTAACGCTTAAAGGACTTAAAAAGGAATCTTACTAGAGAAATCGGCCCTATATATAAAGTCTTAGAATAGTTCTACTAAACATTCTGGGGGGGGGGGTGGGGGTAATTATTATTAAATCTTATTGCATGTGAATTAAAGCTTAACTACTAAAAGAGCTATAGCCAGAAGTTACTAGAGCTGCAGTGTATTTAATTAATTAGATACTAAACGCCTAGCTTGGCTGGATAACACCTTTTAAGAAGCTTTAGTTAGTACTAGGGTTCTTACCATTAAAGCTAAATATAGCTTACCTATAAATATACGGCTATAGAGCTTACCCGCTTAAATATAATATCCTATATACATGGAAACTTAAGCTAAGGGCTTATATTAGATACCTAGTTGGGTATTAGTTAATAAATATCTATAGGGTCTATATACCCAGCAAAAAAAGGGCAATTTAAATAAAAGATGTAATGTTTAATAAGTAGTTGCTCTATGATAATAGTTAGCTAGATCTTGCGAATCTACTCTAAAAATGAGTTAATTAAATTTTGGAGGTAATTAATATATTAAATAGTAATAGGATACTTTAGGAAGAGCTTAGTAAGATATTAAATAAGGAGGACGAGACGTTAGATAAGAAGGATAAGGTGGATAGTAGTGGAAGTTAACAGGTAGATGCTAATAAAAATTAAGATTAAGTAATAGATTAAGATAATAACGTAATTAGCCTATAATCCTTAAAGGACGACTTTATACTTAGCCTCCCTACCCTAGCTAAGACGCTAGAACCTTAATTAAATACTATAAATATAGAGCCGTTAAGTTCCTTAATTAATTAAAGACCTTAATTTAAACTTATTTCTAAAAAAGAAGCCCATCTAAGATAGGAGATTATAGGTAATATAGGCGATGTTAATATTATAGAAGGTAGAAGAACTAAAAAGCTCTTAATGCGTTAAGCAGCTTACCTAACAGATATTAAGCAATTAGATACCTTTCCTGCCTTCTATAGAGCTTTTACTACTAAAATTAGATATAACTAGAAGTAATTATACTATAATAAGCTTCTACTACGACTATATAGCTAAAAGGAGCTTTAGGCTTACCTATATAAAAATAGCTTTATAGAAGCCGCTAATAAGGAATATAATAATCTTAAGCAGTAAGGGACATTTAAGTCTGTTAAATGGATAGTGTTACTTAACGTTATACCTATTACCTAGGTATTTACTTATAAGTTTAATACTAATAGATATCTTATTAAATTTAAAGCCCGTCTTTATATATAAGGTAACTTATAATAACTTAGTAAAAAGTATATATATACAGCAACCTTTGCAGTAAAAATATTTAGAGCTATAATAGCAATTATCGTTGCATTTAATTTAGAGACTTGGTAGTATAATATAGTTAACGCCTATAAGGGATATTATTGCAGACACCTTAGGTTGCCCTTAGGACAACCTCTAGATGCCCTTTAAATGGTTACCAGTTATATGCCGGAGGCACATGCCCGTAGTATATAGTCTCTACAATCCCTAAGGCCTTACCTCCTTAAGGATTTATTTCTCTTACTAATCTATCCTGTTCTACAATTGTGTCCTTATAGCCCCCTATCTACAAAGTCCCCTTATACTTAAATTCTTCCTACTCTATTTAGAAGGGTAGCTGGCTTTAAGGACCAGGTTATTTATTTATATCTTTTGTTTACATCTACCGTCCTTCCTTAAAATCTTGCAATGACCTAAATAGAAACTCTATAAATACCTTATAGAAAGCCGTTGCGCTAAGGCAGAAAGGTCCCTCTAATAGCGAGAGATTGCGATAATATAAACCTCTAGGTAAGATGGCTGAATAAGCCCTAACACCTAGATACACTAAAAGCTTAAAGACTCTTACATACCTACGGTTACTATCAATGCTAAGAAAAATATAAACACCCTTTATAATGGTTATAATACTGCTAAAAAGCAACTGGAACCCCTCTAGCCCTACTTAGGCTAATTAAAAGATTAAGCACTAGAGGTAACTCTAAGATCTTCCTCTAAATTAGAAATGCCAGAGGAATATACTAATGTGCCTAACTAGGGACCTAACTAGAACCCTCCTGGAAGACCACCAGCCTATAATTAATATATTGGCGATGTATAGACTGCTTACAAGCCAAGCGGGCCTACCCCTTTAGGTAATTTAACCTAACCACTAATTTAAGACTTAAGCCTTACAGGGAAACCTGCATTAGCTACTAGTACTAACACTACCTCTATAGCCGAAGCTTCCCTAAGTCTAAGGTTAGAAAGTTAAGAGCCCTATACTAATTTTCTCTAAGGAGAATATTGGGAAGCTACTATAAGGCTCTCGGAAGCCATACGGGAAGGAGCTACTAATAAATATATTAGAAACCTTTAGGGGCAGGTCTAGATCTAGCAGAGCTTAATCTAGGCTAAATAAAATCTTTTATAACCTAGTTAAGGCCAAGGGCCTTTTAGGGGCTACCTAGTACCTACCTAAGGAGGTATAAAAGACTTAGAGAGGTATTTCCGCAGTAAATAGAAAAAGGATATAGACTAACTGGCTAAGGCCTTTAGCAGTTTAGAACTCCGCTATAGACCTAACGCCAAATAGCTGGATAACTGGGTTTATAAAGTAGATAACTTCTTTAAAATGCTAATAATATAAGACAATACTAAAGAGCGTACTTAATGGATTATTAGTAAGATTAAAGACCAATCCCTAAACTAGATTGCATTTAATTAGCTTAATAAAGAGCAAATTACTATATAGCCGTTGTAACGGAGCCTTGTAGGGGTACTACGGTGGACTTGTTAATGGGCTGGGTATATAGGTATAAATAACAAGTCAACAACGTAATAATAACTAGTGGAGTAGTTGCCCAATAGATTAACTCTAATTATATTCTAAGATTCACTACGAAGAGAGAACTATCTAAGTAGGGACTATGGTCCTTTAAATACACAACTATACGCCTAAGAAATCCCTTTACTCTGTAAGGTACGTATGCTCTATCTACTCTATTCCACAGATTATATAGATTATATAGATTATACAGATTACATTATATAACCTCGGCTACTATTCCTCGTTACATAGTTTTACCAGATCTATCCTAGACCGTGCCTATATTAACCAACTAGCTTCTGCCGACTCCTCTCCAAGTAGTCGTAACATTATACTTAAGCTGTCCATAACACCATCTCCCTCCTCTTTATCTTCGTCCTTAAAGATTTCTAATATCTCTAAGTCATCTACTAGAGGTATAATGTCCGTCTAATTAATCTAGTTAATATCTTTACTTATTATACCTAAAGCCTCTTCTTCTTTATCTACAGCTTATTGGTCTTATACCGTTGCTGCAATACTGTCTCTTAGTGAGATTATACTATCTCTATATTCTCGTTGTACTAAAGAGGGGTTAGTTTATGTTATGCTAGCAAGTCCTTTATCTTAACAACCTTCCTCTTACTTAGAGTGCACTAAAGCGAATATTTAATCGTCCTGCGACGTTTGCTCTATCTTTAATACTAAGTATACGCGTCCTATAACTCTTAACAGTCTTTAAGTTCCCTAAGTAACTTATTATAGGGTCTTATGTTTAATCTGCCGCTGCAAAGCTTAATAATAAGCTCTCAGCCTCCCTCGCGGAGCTTTAGCGTACTTATGCTACTTATAAGGCGTACTTGTCTGCCTTAGAGCGTCTTCTTTATCTCAAGAAGGTGCATAAGAAAGTTTATTCTAAGGAGTAAAAGCTTATTTAACAGGGTTTGTCTAAGCTAGGTAATAAGAGGGTAGTATCTCTAGAGAAGGAAACAATTCTAAGTAATATAGTAGTTGCTCTTCCTAGGTCCCCCTTAGGTGACTTGTTCTTTAGCGATCCTTTTTTAATATTCCCTAACCTACTTTCTTCTAATACTCCCATACCTTTCCCATAGCATTCTCTAGGTTGTTTAATGGTTTCTAGGTAGTCTTACTATAGCCTATCCACTTTACTTTATACCATGTTTTATTATTAACGTCCTTATAACTAACGATCTTTAAAACTTACTATTTATCCTCCTTTTATCCTCTATACGTGTCTGCCTTATAAACTGGTGGCTTAATATTTCTATGTGCTAGTTCTAGTATTATAACATGCTGTATAAGGTAGATTTTTATTTTAGCTGGTAGGTTTAACTTATATATAACTAATAAAATTCTTTTTATAATTTTAAAAGGTCCTAGTCTAACGTGGTCTAACTTTTTACTTAGTTGTTAACTCTTAAAGTTTTTGTACAGTAGCCACACTTTATCTCCCTCCTTAAGATCTAGTCCCTTAGATTTCTTAGCATTATAGTACCTTTTTATTCTTTTTTATACCATCTTAGCTGTTTCCTTAAGGTCTGCATAAAGGTTCATTAACGTCTTTATTCTTTCTTTAGCTATGCTGCTTATTTTCTTTACTTAGCGTGGCGATAATAATGTTCTTAGTTTATACCTATAATTCCCCTTAAACGGTAATGTCCCCATTCCTTCTTATAGTGTTGCGTTATATACAAACTATATAACTAGTAATAGCGATACCCAATTGTTCTATACATAATTAATATAATGCCTTAGATACTGTTCTAGTGTCTAGTTTAATTATTCTGTTTATCCGTCCATCTGCAGATAATACGCTATTAAGGTTACTGCACAAACTCCCTATTCCGCTAAGAATACCTCCTAAAACGCTGCTATAAATCTTAGATCTTTATCCAATATGACCTTGTCTAGTACTCTATGTCTTATAAACACTTCTTTAATATAGATTCTAGCGATATCTTCTGCTAATACTTCTTCTGTACAAGCTATAAAGTATCCCCACTTTATAAGCTTATCTACTATTACTAAAATCGCGTCGTAATCTTATCCACTAATAGGATCTTTTAACTTTGGTAACTTAATAATAAAGTCCTATAATATTGTGGTAGGGTACGGTGTCTCTCAGATAGGAAAGTCACGGTACTATCTATCTATCAGTCAGTCAGTCTGTCTGTCTGTCTGTCTGTCTCTCTGTCGGTAATAAAGAAAGAAAAGAATGTATTCTGGTAGGTTCGTGATAATCAAGAAGGAGGGAAGCCGAAGGCTCTATAAATACAGGAAAATGCCAAGACAGTAGGCGACGTCCAATCTACACCACCACATACCTCCCCCACTAAGAACGTTGTCCCCTAACATTCTATACCATAGAAGAATAGCCAAACAAAAGTATAGTAAAAGCAGAATAGAAAAAGGAAAGCACATAATGGAACGTAGGAAACCTCTTCTCCTAGTAAGATACCTATCAGACACACGCTGAATAAATACACCCATTAGCCGTACTAGTTGCCTATGCGCTATACCCACCAGCGTCACTGGTTGAAAGCATAAATACACGCACTAGCCGCCCTAATCGCCTGTGTACTACACCTACTAGCGGTACTAGTCAAAAGCGTAATTCTGCAGCCATTATAGCCCTACAGAACTATTCCACAATATCCTTCTATTATCCATAGCTAAGATCCAATCTTCCTACTAGTAACCAGAACAGTAAACCAGAAATAATAACGGCAGCAGTAACAGCAGTAACAGCAGTAACAGTAACAGTAGTAGAAACAGTAATAAAAGCAGACATTTAGCGCAGTAAAACAAAGTAGAACGGTCGGCGGTAGAACAGTCGGTAGAAGAACTCGGTAGCAGTCAGTAAGCAGTAGGACATCTAGCAGTAGAACTTTTAGTAGTAGAAATCTCGGTAGCGGCAGACAGTTGATAGCAGTCGGTTGGTAGCAGTCGGTCGGAACAGCTATCTAGCAGATCTCGCAACGGTATAGATCCAGCACAGCAAGATAGAACAGTAGAGACGGAATAGCCAGTCAAGACAGCAGGGACGAAATAGCTGGACGGAATAGTGGCAGTAGCAGCGGTGACGGCAGGGCAGTTAATCAAGATAGCAGAGGCTCTAGCTTAGTTTAATTGTTCAGTTAGTCATTTAATATTAAAACTCTACATCTGGCTCTGCGTCTGGCTGTGCATCTAGCTGTGCATCAGTAGCTCTACATTGCATACTCTGCGTTCGTGTCTATATGCGTGCCCGTATGCGTGCCTGCGTGCCTGCCTTAACTGCCTAACGAAGACTATCTAACTGGTCGGCGACGACGTGCTGCAACTAATCGTTCGGTCGTTCGATTAAGGTAGAAAGTTGGCCCAGTTAAAAGCTCTGATTATCCTAACTTAAATACAAAGACGGCGTTCAACTAATTAAGATTTAATAAGGCCCTAGCTTAACTTAAGGTGTTTTCGGCGGCATATACAACTAAGGTTCTGTATCCATAGACAATCGATTAAGACCTCCGTATAGGCGTGCGATCGGTCAAGGCTCCGCATCTGCCGTTCGATTAAGGCTTCGTATATATAGGCGTCCAGTCAAGCTGCCGTACTGTTGTCCAATCAAGGCTCTGCACCTGTGTGCTCCATATCCATAGACTCTACATACGACTCCGTGTAAGACTCCGTGTAGAGATCCGTATCTGCGTCTATAGGAAAGACCGTTCTGGTTAACCAGTCCGTAGGCGTTGAGACGGGCGGCAATCAATTAATAAAGGAGGGTCAAAGGGAGAGGTTCCTACAGAGGCTGTCTGTCTGCCATTATAGGACCTTTAACTGCTAATTAAAGACATCTAACGGCGACGGTAACTGATTCGATTTAACCGTGACAATATATAATCGACTAACGTTCAAACAGGGTATTAGGTCGGCCCGACTAAAAGCTCTAGCTAATCCGACTTAACTATAGAGGCGGCGTCCAACTGATCAAGATTTAACTAAGGCTCTGGCTTAACTCAAGGCGTCTTCTATTGTACGTACAACCTAGGCTCTATATCGTCGCATACTTAATCAAAGCTTTTGAATCCGTTGACGTTCCATTAAGGCTCTATATCCGTAAGCTCTATATCTGCGGACAGTTAATTAAGACTCTGGCTATATAGCCATTCAGTCAAAGCTCTGCATCTATAGTTGATTGAGGCTCTTAGTGTCCACCAGACATCCAATCCAGAGACCTGTCTTAAGACTTCCTTTCTTATAAGCATAAACGGCAGTTTCCAGTAGACCATTTCCGCAGGCCCAGTGCTCTTCTAGAATATCCTTAATAGCTGCTTTCTTCCCTTTCTAAGCCGTCTTTGCTTTTAGTTCCTTTAGCGTATCCTTAATCTTCTTCCAGCCTAAAAACCTTAGGGATTATCTTCTACTTTTAGTCTCTTTGTCATTGTCCTACTGGTTCTGCGCTTTATCTAAGTCGTCCTTTAGAACCATCCGGTGGCAGCTTCTCAGTTATTATAACCTCTATCGTATATCCCTTGCCCTTATGTCTATAATACAGTCCTTTCATTAAGACAACCTCTAAGAAGTGCCGGCTCCTATATATCCAATTTTTGTTCCCCTTATAATCCTTAGCAAGGTCCTTTACTAGCTTGGCTAGATATAGCTTAGTTCCGTCTTTAGTTATATAAGGATAGTTTAGGCTTAACATAGTCAGCTATACCCTCCGTATAATTTCTTATAGAGTATCTTTGTCAGTGCCTCTTTATATACTACTTTACTATTTCCGCAGTACTTGATTTCTAATATCATATTACCGCCTTTATATAGGTCCCTTCCTTACCATAGTGTCTATTCTTATTATATAGCTAGTGCAGTGCTAAATTTAGATGGCGGTTGCGGAGCTATAATTAGCTGTTATTTAAATAAGGAATAAGGTCGGCCCAGTTAAAGGCTCTAATTTAATAACATTTAATTAACTTGCTTTAGTGACGGTAACATACTAATATCAAGGCTTAGGCTTAATTTAACTCTTTAACTAACCATGGCTTTTATGCAGTTATTTAAAATTAAGGCTTCCGCATCTACTGTTCAGTTAAGGCTCTGCGTATAGCTCTACATCTGGCTCTATATTATACAATCGGCTCTGTATCCGTGCAATTAATTAAGGCTCTTAGTGCCATTCTTATTATATAGCTGGCGCATTATTAAATTCTAGGGGTGGTGTAGAGTTCTGCCAGCTCTATTACTAAATAGACCAATTAGGATTTTCCGTCCCTGGGATAGAAAATCGCTATTAGCTTATTAACGGGCGGTAAGCTAAACTGACATCTTTACAGTAAATTAACGCGTTTAACAACGCGTCGCGGTTAAGAAAGTAAATAAGAAAAGGAGCTTTAGGAAATACTATAATTAAGCACAAAAAATAGAAATCTTTTATACCATCACCTGCATCCCCTCCCCTACCTTAGAATTTAACTGTCCCCTAGTTAAACATCCTATACCTACTATGGAGCCTGCTGCGGAGCCTACTGTTAATAGCTAACCTAGTTAAATGTCTGTCTCTAAGACCGTCTCTAAGGATTAAAAGATTTATTCTTCTTCCTAGCCTCTGCCATCTTATCCGCAGGCTGTAATATAATCTAGATATATTCTCCTGGTCGTATATTCTTCTCCTACAGCAGAGCTTGCGGCTTAACAGTTGTCCTAGTTGTACAGCTATCTCTAGGGGTTAGGCAAGTCTGCGGACATTGCTAGTTAGGCGTTACTAAATCTGTGGGCTATACTTAATAGTAGTCCTCCCAGTTCGTGCGTATTTTGTCACTGTTCTTCAGCACTACTCTATTATAGAAATTAGTAAAATCCGCTCGTCCTATAGGGGCCTATTGCCGCGTCTATTCTTTCTTTAGCCTATCTAGGTCTGTTCCCTAGTACATACAAAGCCAGTCCTTAATACCCTTTAGTCGTCCTTCATTACTAAGCCACAGAAGTACAGGTCCAGGTCAATTATATATCCCAGCTACTAGTCTTCCTTTATTAGATAGATGTATAAATCCTTATTAAATAAGATCCTTTAAGCCTTAACATTTATACTTAGTAAAATAGTAACTTCCTCTATATCTAAAACAGGTCCGCCGGCCTTATCCTCGCGTGCCTCGCTAACCCTATACGTCCCATTACAGCCGTCTAAAGGCAGTAGAATCTTGCGGATATTAGGGATCTTACGGATATTAAAAATCCTATAAATATTAAGAGCCTTACGGAGGTCAACAGTCTTATAGAGGTCAGGTGCTGTTTTGCCAGTTTTTATATCCTAGTGCTAAGCTATATCCTTATACTGGGCTTTAAACTGCAGCCTAATTTAATAGCGTTGTGTGCTTTCTTAGGTCCAGAAGTCTTCCTTCCCTTTAGTAGTTAAGCTTATTCCTTTGCTACCGTAGCTCTTATATAAGCTGGACATTTAGAATATCCTCTTCTAGAAGAACAGCTATTCGCTTAATATTCTCTGTAGCTATTATTCTTAACTCTACGGCCTCCTTTAGTCTTTTAAACATAAGGGTACTAGGCTCGTCTACTATAGCTCCTATCTTTTCTATTATATACCTATGGTATTTAATAGGGAGCCCTTATATAAACCACTACCCCTTTTCTTACTTAGTAAGGTTTCCTGCGGCTACCGCTTTAACTAAGATAGTAGTAAAGTTCTATACATAGTGACGTAATTCGCCTGGCTGTTCTATAGATTTTTAAATAAAAGCTTCTACAAAGTCTCTTATCTCCATACGTTAGTAGTAGTTGTTTACTTAGTATTCTGCCCTAAGCTTTCTTACAAGCTCTATCTAATTACCAGCTATAAATTTAGGTAAGCTCTAGATCTATACCCCTATCTAGTAATTATAGTACTCCAGAAGGCCCTGGTGCTTCTCCTCACTTATTATATAATGTTAGGTGCATAGCTATTTATACTGTTTAATAAACTGCGACACGTTCTGCCCTGCGAAGTAGGGAGTTCTAACAGTTCCTAGGGCTAGTATAGGCTGAACTATAACGCAGACCTTGTCTTAAGCCGTCAACTATTAGTTATTAGGTGTATCTAGAGCTTCCTTAGGAGCTTATAGGTAATCCTTACGGCTTTCATCCTTTGTCTGCTAAGGGTCATCAGTCCTAGGTGTCATAGGTAAACGCTATAGTAGGTCTATTTACATAGCCATAGTCTTGACAGAGGATGTCTCAGATAACTGTCCTGGTGGGATATTAACAGGTACATGCTTTGGCTGGTCTACTTATACAGCTATATCCCTAACGGAAGGCGCCTGCTTCTTAATGCCTAAGGGGAGGTCTTCCTAGGAGAGTACGGAATCTTTATCTTCTACCACTACCAGGTCTTAATACGTCCATCTGTTTTAGCCTGATGTCATTCTATATAGTAGGTCCTTACGGAGTGCCTCTAGGGCCGCTGCTGACATAATCCAGATAACTTAAAAGAGGATAAAGCTAAGCTAGAATAGGAAGCTTTTAAAGGCAGATTTAATCTCGTGTGCTTATAGCCTTGCTTAGTATTGTTTCTGTTCTTAAAGGGCAGCACTAGCTTCCTTTACTGCCAGATATCTTAGATCTTATTTCCATCTAACTAATTGGCCCTTAGCTTGTCGTCTCTATATCTTTAATAACGTTCTGGCCATGCTCGTGCGCGTACAGGTAGCGAGATTTCGACCACTAGTAGTTGTCTAATTGGCTTACTGGTTTGCTTAACGCCAAATTTTTAAGTATAGGCACCAAACCTAACTCCCAAGACCTTTTAACCTACACCATTTTACTTCCTATTGCCACTCTTTGGCCTATGCGTTAAGTCTAGCTGTCTATCTTTTCCGCTATCTTTCTGTTTAGGGTCTGCTTGGTTCCCCTTACTATCTAATACTGCCTGGTTCTCTAGTTCTCTAGTTCTGCCGTCTTATCTATTAGTTCTTTTGCAGTTGGTTGTTCTTCTACAGCTAGCAGTTCTTTGGCAGTTGTAGTATATTCCTACATGTCTTCTGTGTATATAGCACTAGACTTCTAATCTAAAGAGCTTGCCATTGTCCCTACGTGGAATGCCAAATAATATATAGTAGGGTACGGTGTCTCTCAGATAGGAAAGTCATAGTACTATCTATCTATTAGTTAGTTAGTTAGTCTGTCTATCTATCTATCTCTCTATTGGTAATAAAGAAAGAAAAGAATATATTCTGGTAGGTTCGTGATGATTAAAAAGGAGGGAAGCCGAAGGCTCTATAAATACAGGAAAATACCAAGACAGTAAGCGACGTCCAATCTACACCACCACAATATAACTTCCTATAGTCTTTCTAGTATCTTAATAGGTTATAGCTCTCTATACGGCTTATACCTTGTTAGTTTATTCCTCTAGCAATCTAGATATTCTTTTATAACTTATTTTGCTAGTCCCTAGATTCCTTAAATAATATACTCCTCTTAAAGTCTTAACACTAAGCCTATAGCTCCGTTGTATCCTTATATTAGTCCTTTATAAAATAACTTAATAAACTCCTTTATAATAGATCTTGGAATATAGGTTGCTTCTCTATTCTTATACTATTCTATATCTAGATCCTTTGCCTATATGTCTTAGATCTTTTATATCCAATTACTCTTAGGTAACTTATGGATCTAACTTTCTCTAGTTACTACAATTTTTGGATAATTATACCTAATTAATCCGTCTTAATCTTTTCGCAGTAAAGCCCCTAATAGCTTTTCCTTGTTTTACAACTCTACCTTCCTACTAAGTGCGTCTGCTCTTGCGTTTTTAGTACCCTTAGTATACTAAATTTTAAAATAATACTCTATAAGCATTTCCACCCATCTAACCTATCTTTAGTTTAGCTTCTTTATTATTAGGAACCCTATAAGGTTCTTATAGTCTGTTTTAACCATAAATAGTTTCTCTATGCCTTATAAGAATGCTCTCTATTCCTTAAGTGCTATAACTATACCTAATAATTCCTTATTATAGATGTCATAGTTTAACTCTAGTGGTGTTATTTTTTAACTATAATATGCTACTAGATGCCATGCGTCCTAATACTTCTATAGCAAGCATACTCCTAGTGCAAAGTCTAATATATTTATCTTAACAACCGTTTCTAACTTTAGTTAGTAGATCTTAAGGATTAGTTCCTGGGTAAACAACTTCTTAAGTTCTTTAAATAGTTTTCTTTACTCTTCTATCTAAACCCACAGTTCCTCTTTTTTTGTTAGCCTTATAAATGGCTTAATGCTCTTTAACCACTGTGCTATAAACCTCCTATAGTAATTACAAAATCCTAGAAACAACCTTAACTATATAACATTCTCCAGTTCTTACCAGTTTATTATAGCTTTAACTTTCTTTAAGTCCATATTAATCTTTTCTAGTTTAATAATAAATCCTATAAAATCGGTTTTTCTTATAAAGAACTCGCATTTCTTAATTGCTACTGGCATTTGTTCTTCTTATAGTCTCTTTAAGACCCACTTAATATGTTCTCTATATTCTTCCTCACTTATTAAGTAGATAATAATATTATTAAGGTATACTATAATAAACTTATTAAGGTGTTCTCCTAATATACTATTAATTCATTTTTAGAATATTGCTAGTGCGTTTATAAGCCCAAACTGCATAACTAGCGGTTTGTATAGTCCTTTCTTTAACCTAAAGGCTGCCTTCCACTTATTACCTTCCTTAATTTAGATCTGATGATATACCCACCTTAGATCTATCTTTATAAAGATTTATATACTGCCTATTCTATCTTAGATTTCGCTAATTAAGGGTAAAGGATATCTATCCTTTCTAGTAATGCTGTTTAACTATCTATAGTCTATACACATCCTAAGTTTTCCGTTTTTCTTTGGGATAAATAATACTAGATATCCTACTAATAATTATAACAGTCTAATATATCCCTTTTATAAGTTCTTCTGGACAAACTCCTTAAGCGCTACTAACTCAGTTTTAGTAAGCTTATAAATTAGAAAGAACTTTAGACTTATTCCTAGTTCCAATTCTATCTTATAGCCCTATGCTATATACTCTAATAGCTTTTTACTTTCTAGTGACCATAGTTTTTTGCTATACTTATAGTATCTCTTTAGTATATAACTTAAGCTTTACTTAGTCTCTTTATATATTGCTCCGACCTAGTATTATATTAACTTAGTTTACTATCGCACTTTACATTATTAATCCCTAATATTAACCTAACCTATAACTTAATTAATCTTTAGATTGTATTCCTGTAACTAAGGCATCCCTAGTATCGCCTTATCCTTTCCCAACAGTAGGATATTAAAAGGCATTTTAACCTGTCTTCCTTTAATAGTTAACTAAATAGGCCCTATTTTAAGATTAATAATACCTCCTCTATAGGCTATCTAATCTCCTAAAATTGTTATAAGTAAATATAGGTACTCCTTTTATCTGTATAGTAACCCTATCCTTTCTACTGCTGCTGGTAATATATAGTTCCTTATTACTCCACTATCTATTAGTGCTTTAAACTGTTAATCTTACTACTTAACTTATAAATTTAGGTATTGCCCTTAAATTCCTTTAAGGGTTTAAGGCTCTACCACTAGTTCCCTCTAGTCCCATAGGCCTCCCCTTTTCCCAACTATTAGCTACTAGATCCTATTTATACTTAGTCTATCCTAGGCCAATGCTTAATTCTTTTCTTTTCCTCTATATGCTATAAACAAGTGTTCTTTAAACAATTCCACTACTGTCTTCTATCTAGGCATTCTTCCGTAAGGAATCTTCCAGGTTAAAGTATTAAGTCCCCTTAGCTTTACACTTCTACTAGGTGCCATCTATATATATACTTAGCATCTCTATACTTCTTTTTATCCAGTGCCCAATATATTCTTACTAGGTACTTCTAGTTCTTATCTTTTGGTGCTCTATATATATTATATATATCATCTACATAAGCTATCCACAATAGTATATAATACGCTAGGTGCTTTAGGTTAACTCTTAGCTTATCTTTACTCTTAAGTTTAAACCTATACCATGTTAATCTGACCTTTAGTATCTCTATTATAGGTACTAAGATTTATTACTTACTTCTCCAGTCCCTAGATCCTTCTTCTAGGTTTCTTAACATTATAATTAACACTCCCTTAATATAATTTATGCGTTTCTCCGTAATAGGTTAATCTTAGATAACTTTTTTATCTAGCTATATATAGAAATCTTCCTATTTATTATTGTGTTGTTGCCTATACCACTTTCCATACAACTGGTTTAGTGTATATAGTCTATCTATTAGAAAGTACCTTGTTATCGCTGCATTATAATATCCTTTAGTATGTCTTTCTTTAAACCTAGTTAGAATTCTTAGATCTTCTTCCTCTTCCAGTTTGTTTAACTACTTTACTCTAGGCGTCCCTGCCTTAGGCCTATTAGTAACTCTTTATATAGGTACTCTATCCCTTGTATAACCTACTATAGACCTTTTATCTAGCTTTTATTCTTACTATATAATAATTCTTAACCTAAACTTATCTATAGTTTCTTGTTTTCTGCGTCTTATAGCTAGATCTTTAAAGTCTTCTTACTTCTTTACCCTAGTATTAACTTTTCAATCTTTAAGCCAAATACCGCATTTACTTAGAATAGATATTCTTATTTATTCCCTAAACTTATAGTTCTTAAACTTACGTCCTATACTTATTCATTTACCTTTAAACTAAGCCTTTACTCTTTCCCATTAGTTTTTATCTATTGTAGGTGCTTAAGCCTTCCTTATTACTTCTTATAAATCTTAGGTATGTTTTATCTTGTTTTAAAAATCTTAAGCCTGTGGCCTTTTACCTTTATTAAGTAATAAGCTAGCACTAGCAGTTGTCTGCTTACCTAGTTTCTTCTAAACATTACTCCTTTTATCTTATAAAGCAATGGATATTATATCCAACGGTATTATTACGTCCGTTACCAATCCTTGTTTTATAGAGGTTTTAATCTCTGCTTCTATTATATTATTAAGGTTTAAGCGCTCCCAACCAGCCTCCTCTTCTTCCTTATCACTATTAATTAATAAGTACTCTAACTCTATTATTATTATTACTAATCTTTATCTATATATTATTATAATATCTTAATCTAGCTTGTAGAGTTAATTCTATTCTTTATCTAACTCTCTAGTTCCTTTAAGTTCTCTTAACTCTAGCTCTTATAGCTAATAGCTTATACCATACTTAGCGTCCTTATAAATTTAGCATGCGTTATTGTAACAAAACGCAAAGTGTTTAATTAAACACTCCTTAGTCCCGCGCAATGCTCCTATATTTATATTATTATACTCTAACGACCTTATGCCCTTTATTATATGGTTACTCCAACCACCTCTATAGTCTTTAGCAAAATAATGTTTCTTTTTATAACTTATGCAAGCTCCATTTTTAAACAATTTTTTTTATTATGGAGTCCGCCTAAATATCTTCTACTGCTAAGATTCCTGGTTTAGCCTCTGCTCCTAGGTCCTATAATTACTTAATCCTTAACCTCTAGGTTTCTATAGTTTTTTTTATCTATCTCTTGGATTCTTTAGTACCGCTTAGGTCTATTAGCTCTGCGCTATTCTAACTCTACGTCTGTTGTTGCGTACTTTACGCCTTATATAACTATAGAACTCTATCTTGCCCTTTCTTAGCTTGTTCCCTTTAATAGATCCTATTATTAATCTTTATCACTTAATTTATTAACTCCCTTAGAGTATCCGCATCTTCTATTAGGATAATTACGTCCTAAACTTTAGCCTTAAGTCCCTGTTTATACTATGCCATAAGTGCCTTGTTATTCTACTTAACCTATATTATAAGTATCTAAAACTGTATTATATACTTAATTACTAAAGTTTATTATACTAAGTTCTAAAGTTTGCGTTCCGCTATAGTTAATACCTCTAGATTACTAAACATCTATATTAACCTCTCCGCAAACCTGTTCTAACTAGTAAACATATACTATACGTCCTAGTTAGCAGTTGTTATTCCATTTACTTATATTTTAGTAAGGTAAGGTTTAAACCACTTAAGTGCTCTTCCTATTAAGAATAATCCTGCGTATACTACTTGGTCTATAGGTATTGCTAACTTTACTCCCTCCTATATAACCTTAAAGTGTATTTATATAAGGAATCCTTTAAGTTTTAACCTTTCCCCTAAGAACCGTTTAATTAATGGTAACTTAACCTTTACTGCTCTAATGCCGTTAATACGTTCTTTTAATATCCTATTATTGTCTAATAATTAATCAACTATCTCTTATAACTATCCTTATATAACTATCTGCGAATTAGTATCTGCTATACTAGGGTCTCCTAACCCTAAGGTTGTTGCTGCCGTGGTTATAACTAGTGCTTTTAGTAGCACGTTATTTAACTTCTTCTATTTTAATACTATAACCTTAGTAGTAAATGTGTAACGGAGCCTTGTAGGGGTACTACGGTGGATTTATTAATGGGCTAGGTATATAGGTATAAACAACAAGTTAACAACGTAATAATAACTAGTAGAGTAGTTGCCCAATAGATTAACTCCAATTATATTCTAAGATTTACTACAAAGAGAGAACTATTTAGGTAGGGACTGTGGTCCTTTAAATACACAACTGTATACCTAAGAAATCCCTTCGCTCTGTAAGGTATGTATGCTCTATCTACTCTATTCCACAGATTACACAGATTACACAGATTATATAGATCACATCACGTAACCTCGGCTACTATTTTTTGTCACATGGTTCTACCGGATCCATCCTAGACCGTGCCTGTATTAACTAACTAGCTTCTGCCGACTCCTCTCCAAGTAGTTATAACATTGTACTTAAGCTGTCCGTAACAGCCGCAGCTATAACCCTTTCTAGAGAAATGGACTTAAGATCTGTATATTATATAATATAATAATGCAGAACTATTCTGGAATAGGATATAGCTTAACCGCTATAATTTCCGCTAGTATATAAACTTTATAGAAACTTGTGCTTAATTAATAAATCTAGAGCCCTTTAAAAATAAGAATAGTAGCATCCATAAGAAGAAGAAGATTGGATTTATCTAGGCTATAATTAAGCTAGTAATTTATAATAAAATAAAGCGCGTGGGAGCCCTATTATAGATTACTATATATATAGATTTTAAACGAGTGGTTCTAAACGCTAAGGATATAGTAAGGAACCAGACCTCTTCTAGCAAGAAGCTGGGGGGTAACTAGAAATGTGGGCACTCTAGTAGTAATATAGGGCAGACCTAAGCTCTAAAGAAGCCATTCTTAAAAAGAAATCCAGAATAGTTAAAGTTAGGGACCTTAAGTAATGGGAAAGACTTTTAGGGCTAACATAACACCTGTTTGGCATCCTTATAGGAACACTCTAAAAAGTTAAGAGAAAACCTCTCTAGAGGAAAACCTAATTAGAAAAACAAGTAGGGCAATAACCGTACTAATAACCTAAAAAAAGAAAAGCCCTAGTTATAGACCTCTCTTAGCTATAACTAGGGCAAGACACAGAAGAAGAGACTCTCTATATTGCTGTTAAGCTAGAAATAGTACTCCCTATAGGCAAGGCAAGTTAGTTTTAAGCACTATATAATAGTGGCGCCAAAATTAATCTTATATAATATAATTTAGTAAAAGAGTATAAGCTTATTTTGTTACTAAGGTAGCGGAAATCTATTATAGGGTTCCTAGATAAGCATTAGATTAAACTATATAGTGCCTATAAGCTTACAGTGTTAGTGGCCAATATGCATAACTATACTAAGGTAGTTAGCCCGCAACCCTTCTAGGCAGCCAATTTTATAGGCTATAACCTTATTCTTAGATACCCTTGGCTTGCAGAAGTAGATTTTAAAATATACTTTAAGACAGAAGCCTTTAAATAGTAGAACGATAAAGAATTAGAAGGGCGTATTTTACTAATAAGCTTAAAAGACATCCTAGAAGATATAGCTCTAGGAGAAATAGTATACACTCTATACCTAAAGGAGTATTAAATCTAACCTCTGTTTTATGGCAAGATAGGTATAAAGCCTAGTATAGGCAATAACCCTTCTATAATAGATACCTTATAGAGAACTGCTAGATAGGCCGCGGAGACACTATAGGGAGGTGGTGATCTTAAAGATCTTATAAGATACTTCCACCGCCATAGGTTACTCTGGCTTAAATAATACGCAGAGAGTATACTATAATACCTTAAACGCTATATTAAAGAGTTCCCTACCCTCCACTGGCTACCGTATAAAACTATTTAATATATAGTGGCAACTATATATAAACAGCCACTATAGCGCGCGACGCTGCCTATAAGTGTCCTAAGGGACCTCTGGGACCTACGTAATAATAATATAGAGGATAAACGCGACCCTAATTTATTAAATATTCTAGTTGGCCTAAGGGACTTACTAAGGGTATTTTTGGGTAGGCAAGCTAAAGTCCTTTAGTGGAACTTAGAATATAATTATGTAATTAATCTAGAAAAAGGCAAACAACTGCTAAACCTTTCTATTTATAACCTCTTTTATAAAGAGCTTAAGATCCTATAGGAGTGCCTTAATGGCTTACTAAAAAAGGGATGGATATGGCCTAGTAAGTTTCTAGCAGGCGCGCCAATTCTCTTTATCCTAAAACCAGATGGAACTATAAGGCTATGTGTAGACTATTGTGGTCTTAATAAGATTATAATTAAGAACCGTTACCTACTACTACTAGTTAGTAAAATGCTGGACCAACTATTTAGGGCAAAGATCTTTACGAAGCTGGATTTATAAGACGCCTATTATAGGCTCTACATTAAAGAAGGGGATAAGTAGAAGACCGCTTTTAAAACCTAATACAGCCACTTTAAGTGTCTAGTAATGCTTTTTGGGCTAGCTAATGCGCCTATAATATTCTAATTATATATTTACAGAGCCTTAGGGAGACTAGTTAACCGCATATATATTATCTATTAAGATAACATTCTAATCTACTTAGAAGATAAGGATTAGTATAAGCAACATATCCGCGAAGTACTGGAACGCTTAAATAATTAGGGCCTCTATACTAAGGCGTTAAAGTATATCCTTAATACTAAATAGGTTAAGTTCCTGGGTTATATTATAACACCTATAGGTATAGTTATAGACCTAGTATAGGTGTAGATAATCTAAAAGTGGTTAGAGCTAGAGAGCTACTGGGATATTTAAGTGTTCCTAGGCTTTGCTAATTTCTATAGGCGCTTTATTTATAACTATTTAGACGTTGCCTGATACCTATCTAACTATATTACTAAAATTTCCTAAGACCTGGCCTAAGGGGTAAAAAGCTTAAAGGTAGGAAGGAAGAAAACTAAGAAGGGACTAACTAAATGGTACAAACTATAGATATGGCCTAGAAAGGTATAGGAGGCCTTTTAGGAACTACATGCAAAGTTTATAGAAGCTCTACTACTATGGCACTTTAACCTAGATTAGCTACTAATAATGGTTACTAATATATCGAATTTTGCCCTTATTAGTATCCTACTACAACCTAATAGGTATCTGGATACTACCCAGCTCTACTAAAGACTAGTAGTATTCTATAGCAGAAAATTCAAGGTACTTAAAGTTAGGTATTATACCTACAATAAGGAACTGCTGGCTATAGTTAACTACTTTAAATAGTAGCAATACTACCTTAAGCATGTAAGCTATACCACTTATATACTTTTAGATTATTACAACCTACGCTACTTTATAACTATAAAGAAGCTTATACCTTAATAGGCTAGATAGGCAGAGGAGCTTATGTAATTTAATTTTAAGATTAAATATAAGCTAGGGGAAAACAACCCTGCTAATAGACTATTATAACGGCTAGACTATGCCAAAGGCTTTAAAACGGGAGAAGGAAAACAGATAATAAATATCTTACTCCCTATATTACAAAATAAGCTCTGGGTATAGAATGCGTAAATACCTATAGCTTTAAGCACTAAGCCTTAGGCGGTGCAAACCCTATTAGCTTTTACTAATATTTTAGCTAGTACCTAGTCCATTACTAATAAGGGTCTAAAAATACCTGGATAGGACGTCCCTAATATAAGTTTAGAACCTAGTAATATACTACCCTTAATTGCTAAGCTATTCCCTTAAACTAAAAGCGAAGCTATAGAGCAATTAAAACCTAGAGCCCTGTAAAGACTAAAGGACTTTAACCTTATAGCGGCCTTCCTGACGTACGCGTACTAAGAAGTTATAAGATCTATAGTACCATCTAGTCTTATACTTAAAGTAGTATAAGGTAAAATAGCTTTTACCTGGGAACCATTTAAAAGGTTAATGGATTTTATCCGTAAGGTGTAATAAAGGGATGCCTTCTATACCATCTTTAATGCAGAAGCAGACCGGAAATATAACGGAAAGGAAGCTAGAAGGCGCTAAAATTAGGAACTGGACCTAATAGGCCTACTGCGTAGAAATAGTAAGGTTTAGGTGCCATAAGAAGCAAATCTATAACAGAAAATTCTTATAAAGAATTACAATAATCCTTTAGGCGGCCACTATGGTTAAATTAAAACAGTGGAATTACTTTAACGCAAATACTATTAGCTAAAACTTAAGCAGGAAGCAAAGGAGTACATCAGCCACTGTAAGAAGTGTTAAGTGTATAAAATCTAAAGGCACAAGCTATAGGGTCTACTTAAATTGGTTCCTTCCGCCAGTAAACTATAGCAATATTACGCTATAGATTTTATTACGGATCTTCCGCTATTAAAGGATAAGTAAGGATAAATATATAATTTAGTCCTGGTACTTATTAATAGGTTTTTAAAGTACGTCTAATACCTTCCCGTTAATAAAACGATTAATATATAAGCGCTTGCCAGCCTAATTAAGGAGAAATGCTTTTTTAAAGTAGATTAGCCGCACTCTATTATTACTAATAGGGGCAGTATCTTTATAAGCTAATACTGGTCAGATCTATGCTCTTATTTAAAGATAGACCACCACTATAGTATAGCTTTCCATTTATAAATAAATGGGTAAATAGAACACGAGAACTAGGAACTGGAGTCTTATCTGCAAATATATTTAAACTACTAGTAAGATAATTAGTATAAGCTACTTCTGTACGTAGAGTACGCTTATAACTTAAAGCAATATTTATTGCATTAGTTTGCGCCAATCCAGATTGCCTATAGCGTCTAACTATTAGGATTTAATAGTATACCCAATAATTACTAGCTAAGGCCGTATAATTAATTATAGGATCCTACTAGAGAGTATAAGGGTACCTTAAGGAATGGGAGGAGTAATAGAAGTATGTAAAGTAGAGCCTACGAGATGCGCAAGAGCAGTAGAGACTTTAGTATAACCGTAAATACTAGGATAAGTATTTCAGTATAGGCGATAAGGTTCTATTACGTTTAATAAATATTAAGACCCGTTAACTATTAAAGAAGCTTAATATAAGATACCTAAGTCCCTTCCAAATTAAGGAATAAATTGGTAAGCTAGCCTACCGTCTCTAGCTACCCCTATCTATAGTCCACGTGCATCTAGTATTTTATATAAATCTACTAGAGCTATAGCATAGACTACTACTAGAAAAGAACTTCCGTCTAGGCCCTATTAAACACCCTAAAGTAGTGGGCGAGGGGTATAAGGTTAAAGCTATATTATGTTATAAGTCTATTAAGAACAAGCTTTAATATAAAGTTAAATAGCTAGGCTAGCCTGCTAAGGGCTCTATATGGGAACCAGAAGATTACCTTAATTATTACAAAGATATTCTAAAAGAATATTAGGACTAAGGTCTGTAATCTACAAATTGCAGAAAGTGCTCTAATACTATAGTGTTATCGCAACCTATAAAGAAAGCTTATAGTAGGCCAAAAGAGGCCCTAAAGAGTAAATAGATCAAATTAGATATGGAATAGATAAGCTCTAAAAACTATAAGGATTAATTAGGGCTACAGCCTAAGGCAGGACAGGTCCTTAGCCTTTTCATATATATAGCATAGAATTAATAGGGTATTTTGCTAAAAGTGCATTTCTATTTATTAGTCTATATTAGGAACAGTGTTCCTATGCCTTTCTAAACGCCTTACAAGGCCTTCCCAATTGCTACTATATATAAGAATTAATCCCAAAATGCCTAAATTAAAAGCCACTATGCCTTATCCCTAGGTGTAGGATTAGTATTTATTGGCCTACTAAGTGATAGCTAGTGGGAATAAGATCTAGAACCAGATCCCTTAGTATAAATACGGGTAGGTATAAAAATGGGAGTAGGCTAATAAGGTATAGATAGAGTAGAGATCCTTAAACGCTTAACACTAATATTAGGCCCAAACCAGTACTAATAAAGTTCTTAAGGCGTAAGCTTGTAGTTAATAAGGACATGCTTAAGCCTAGAATAAACAGAGATATTAGCTAGCTAGTAAAGACCAGAACTACTAAGACCTTACTATAGCAATTGTTAGTTACCTATCCGTTAGGTACCTAAAGGGTAACCTACCTAATACTGCATTATATTATGCTCTTTTAAAACTTAATACGTATACACAAACTCCTTCTTATAGTAGACAATAACCTTCTTCTTATTACCCCTATCCTTTACCTTATCCTTAATATACTAACCTTGCTCCCTTATTAAGTGTTACTAGCTAGCTTACTAGGAATTATAGATGGTATAGATAGCTATGGCATAGTCTTAAATTTAACCTAGATATTTAGCATTAGCGCTAGAATAAGAGAGAGCCTGGGCGATATAGTAGTTAAGGATATTAAAGGATCGTCACCACTTAGGCCTAGGCTATATTGAAGCCTAAAGTTAGCAATGGAAACCTATTAAGGATAGGAAAGCTCACCTTAACGCAACTGTCGCTCTTAGTACGTATATATTAATTACAAGGACTAAAGGTATTAGACCTTATATAGTAGGTCTTATTATAAGTATCTAGAATCTTCTTATTAGATTTCTAGTCTTTTAAGGATATATATGTAAAGTTATTTAGGTAGGACTAGTACTAGTTGCGGGTTAGCGGAGGTTGGGGTTCTATATATAACGGTAGGGCCAGAATACGCTGTGGAATTAGCTTAAAACAGTAGTCAGTAGGAGAATAAAGAGGTATATTAAATTGATAATGGAAAAGAAGAAAATCTTAATAATATATTAAAGATACGTCTAAAATTGGATAAAGGTTAATAATGGGAAGTAAGGTATTAAGGAAAAGGACTAAGCTTAATAAGCAAAGTATCTCTATACTTTACCTTCTAATACCCTTTTAGTAAATAGCCGCAACCTTGCTAATATAACTCCGTTATAATAGCGTAATTCAGAATAAAGGAAACACGCGTATATGCTATTTGGCCATTACTTCCTTATAAAAAACCAATTACGCGGCTAGAGAAGGTAATTAAGACGTCAATTACAGATATATATAGGTTAAATTATACCTAAACAATACCATGATATTAAAGAACAACATTATAAACGTTCTTAATAATTGTAAAATAGCTAGAGGCGCTATTGCGAAGTGTCCCTCCTATTTACTGGGCAGTAGAGCTACGCCAAATATATAGCACAGGACCAATAAGAAAGGATTATAGATTAATATCTTAAAAGTTAAAGATGACGGCAAGCCAAGGCTCTGTATATTAAATCCTATACTAAAAGGTTCTATGGAACCATATTAGGAATACTAAATTACCTATAATACTTGCGATTAATTGCAGACCGGCATAAAGGCTTAAAAGTAGAGTTATATAAAAATCCTTAGGTTAGCCTAGGTAGTCATCGGCATATTTCTAGTAGGCTTTTAATAGGTCTTCTGGCAATCCTTACGTCTTTTCTTTAATTATATTTTTTTCTTATTAAAGTTTTTAGGAGTTTAAAGCAGGGGTTAGTAGATAGATAATATACAGCGGCATACTAATATCTCCCTAATATCTCTCCGAACCCCTTTTAGGACAAGCCCTTATAATCTCCCTACCACAAGGTAATAGTGATTAGGGCTGACTGCAAGAAGGGAGGGGGGCAATATAAGGGATATTATTGCGGACACCTTGGGTTGCCCTTAGGACAACCTCTAGACGCCCCTTAGATAGTTGCCGGTCATATACTAGAGGCACGTGCCCGTAGTATATAGTCTCCACGATCCCTAAGGCCTCACCTCTTTAAGGATTTAGCTCTCTTACCAATCTATCCTGTTCCACAATTATGTCCTTATAGCCCCCTATCTACAAAGTCCCCTTATAACGCCTTTACTAACAGCCTTATTAATAAAATAGTCTATATTAAGTTTCTAGATGGCTTTTAATAGAAGGGTAGGTGTCTACTCCTTTAAAAGCTTTATATGGCCTCTAATAATTACTACTACTTTAGCTTAATAAGTTCTTAACTACCCTAACGGCCCTAGGCCTAACGGCGGTTAAAGGAGAATTATATCTATTTTATAATAACTGGCTAATTATGTTCTTCTATATTAATAATATTATAGCAGCCTGCCGCATAGAAGACTTACTAAAGCTTTAGCTTTTTAAGAAATAGCTAATAATAAAGTACGAGATTAAGAACCTAGGAGAACTAACCTAGTTCTTAGGAATTAGAGTCCTTTTACAATTGACCTTAATAGAAGCTTTAGCTCTATTAGGATTCCTATATTAATAAGATTACTAGCACCTTCTATTTAAAAGACTTTTATCTAGTATATACACTAATAAGTATAGAAGATCTCTTACCTAATCCAGAATAGGCCTTTAAGTAGTAGGTCTATATATATCAAAGGAAGATTAGATTACTACTTTACGCTACCTACATTATATAACCTAACGCCGCTTAAGCCTTAAGCATGCTTGTAGAATTCCTTTGCAATCTATTAACGTATTTCACGGGTAAGCTGGTCAAACGGGTGAGCTGATCACTTCAAAAACATACCAAAAAATGGAAAAATCACACTTTAATATCTTAACAACCACTTAATAATAAATTTTAATAATTTAAATT
>Ga0307507_10001034_pt1 | contig 61972 bp, 25 predicted proteins | sample 7_EM_MG_FD_207223 | JGI IMG/M metagenome (GOLD analysis project Ga0307507, IMG submission 207223) | Populus trichocarpa ectomycorrhiza microbial communities from riparian zone in the Pacific Northwest, United States - 7_EM | ecosystem: Host-associated > Plants > Roots > Unclassified | place...
CCTTATATACAAGAGAGGATTTCTTAGGAGTATGGTTGTGTATTTAAAGGACCTTAGTCCCTACCGTAGATAGTTCTCTCCTTGTAGTAAATCTTAGAATACAATTGGAGTTAATCTGTTAGGCAACTACTCCACCAGTTATTATTACGTTGTTGATTTGTTCTTACCTATATACCTAGCTTAATAATAGAACCCACCGTAGTTCCTGCTATAAGGTTCCGTTACACCGCTAGAGTGCCTATATAGAAAGCGTCACTACTTTAACAAGTGCTGGTATATTCTAGAGTTAATTCCTTGCCTATTATGGTTCAAACCAAGTAACGAAATTTAGAAGAAGGTGGATAAAAAGATTGCTAATACAACGCCTAAAATTAAGGCTTGTATTAAGCAAATTAAAAAGGACAATTAAGCTAATAAGAAGCCAAAGAATGGTAACTAGCAGAGCTCTTAAGAGCCCAATAGAGGCTTTATAGTTTATTAAGTAGGAGCCTATAACATAGCTTCCAGTTATAAGCTTTATAACAGTATTATTCTTAACTTAGGAACTAACCTACACATTATTAACAATTGAGCTAGATTTATTAGCGATATTAAGCCTACCTCAGACCATATCTACACAGGCTCGCATATTAAAGAAATTAAAGGCTATAGCACAGCTATAGTCACAATTGACCACCTAAAAGGGAAGAGGCAGATATAGCTCTTAAGAGTAGCCTTTATACTAGGCTTCCACACTAACCTAGTATGCCTCTAAAAGCTTAATAATAAGGGCGTCTATTGGAATAATAAAAAGAACACTCTTTACTATGGCAATAATGTAATATACGCCTACTGTGGCTACCACTATAGTTAGAAAACCATTAAATATAATAAGCCAAAGAAAGACTTACCAGAGGCTTTTTTTACAACTTAATTAAAACCAATAAAGCATTTATCAAAGCCTCTACTAAATTAGGTAGAAGGTTACGTATAGCACTAGCAATTAGGCCATACAGGAAAAGAAGCAATTATATAACTACTTAAGTTAGTAACGGGCGCGATTCTAAAAGGCCCAATAACGGTAAAATATAAAGCGTGTAGAGTAAGTAAAGCTTATAAGGTAATATCTAGAAGAACACTAACTTAGTTAACAGTTCCTTTCTATAAAATCCACCTTAATTTAATACCCGGAATAGTTGCATTTAATAGCAATAAGTACGTGGTATACTTCCTTAACAACGCAACGCGAATAAATAAGGTAGATATAATAGTTAAGAAGTTATCCCTTACCCAAAGAGTCATTACATATTGCAATATCATTAAACAACAATACGGCTTCAAGGTAGCCATAATCCACATAAATAAAGAGACGTCTCTTAGAGACAAATTTAAGGATTAGATAGCTAAACAAGGAATTACTCTTAAAAAATTAGCACCCAATACTTAATTATAAAACGGTCCAGCGGAACAATCTAGGGGGGTAATTATATAGAAGGCTCAGTATATAAGGATTAAGGCCTATCTACTAGAGGAGCTAATGCTAAAAGCCTATAAAGCAGCTACCTATCTACTCAATTAGACGCCTAGTAGAAGACTTAGGTAGAAAACACCTTTTAAGAAAATCCAGTTAGTAATAGGTATAACACTACCAAAACCTAATATAGGATACCTATAAGTCTATAGCTATAGGGCCTATCCTCTTAAATATAATATTCCACGCCTAAACAAGCTCGCGCTAAGGGCCTATATAGAATATCTAGTAGGGTATAATTTAACAAATATCTTCCAAATCTACATTCCAAGTCAGAAGAAGGTTATTAGAACAAGAGATATAAAGTTTAATAAGTAGTTACTCTATAATAACTTATAGCTAGATCTTGCGAATGTACTCTAAGTAAGGACTAACCAAATATTAGAAATTATTAATATTTGTTAAATAGAAAATCTCTAAGACAAATTAGAATTGTTGTTTAATAAAAGTAATAAGACTCTAGATAAGATTTAAGTTAATACTAAAGGAAGATAATAGGTGGATTCTAGTAGAAATCAAAAGGAGCCTAATACTAAAAGTAGTAAGCAACAAGATTTAAGCTCTAAAGACGACTTAGCTCTAGGGCTTTCTACCCTAGATAAGACGCCAGAACCTAACTCACTAGAGCCTCTACCACCGTCCTTAAAGACCTTAGCAAAGAAGCCGCACTATATTATAGTTCCAACTAATAAATCTAAGCCAGAGAAGAAGATTAATGGTGATATAGAAGAGCAAAACGTGGTTAAAGGAAAGAGACTTAAAGGTTAATTAAAAACCTACATAGGTTTTCTTGCTAACGTTACTAATAACTAAAGCCTTTAAGCTTAAAGATCAGCCTTTAATATAGGGCTTACCTTTTACAAAAAGCTACACTATAATTAGCTCCCACCGCTACCTAGGAATTAGAAGGAGCTTCAAAGATATTAATATAAGGAAGAGTTTATGGCTGCTGCCAAAAAGAAATACACAGACCTTTAAAATCAAGGAATATTCTAAGTCATTAACAAGACAATCCACATCAAAACCACGCCTGTTATCTAGGTATTTACCTATAAGACTAATAACAATGGATATCTAACAAGGTTTAAGGCTTATCTTTACGCAAGAGGTAACTTACAAAAGTTAGTTTATAAGGACATATATACCGCAACTCTAGCAGCAAAATCGTTTAGAGCCTTAATAGCAATCATCGCAGTATTCAACCTAGACTGCTAGTAGGGCGACGCCGTTAACGCATTTACAAATAGCGAGATTAATAAGGTTGTGTACATTAAGTATCTAGATAGATTTCTGATCAAGGGCAAGTGCCTACTGCTTTAATAAGCGCTCTATAGATTGCGACAATTACCTCTACAGTAGCATAGCAACTTAACTACAACACTAAAAAAGGAAGGCTTAAAGCTAGTGGCGGAGGAGCCTTGCCTATATCACAACAATTGGCTAATAGTCTTTTTCTACGTCAACAACATCATAGCTGCCTATAGGAAGAAGGACCTACTTAAGCTTAAAACGTTCAAGGAGTACCTTATAAAAAGGTATAAAATAAAGGACCTAGGTAACCTTACCTAGTTCCTAGGGATTTAAATTATTCACAACCAAGAAAATAGGAAGATTTGGCTTAGCTAGGACTCCTATATTAACAAGATCACAACAAGCTTCGAAGTTAAAGATTATTGTAAGGTATACACACCTATAGAAATTAAGGAGCTTAACCTAAATCCAGAACAGGCCTTAAAGTAGGACACCTATCTATACTAGAGGAAGGTCAGATCAATACTCTATACAGCAAATATCACCCGTCCAGATATAGCAAAAATGGCAAGTAAGCTATTAGAATTCTCACAAAATCCATTACCAATATACAATGGAGCTGCTATTGTGGAAGGGTACGGTGTCTCTCAGATAGGAAAGTCACGGTACTATCTATCTATCAGTTAGTCAGTCAGTCAGTCTGTCTATCTATCTCTCTGTCGGTAATAAAGAAAGAAAAGAATGTATTCCGGTAGGTTTGTCATGTCTATAAGATAAGGAGGAAAGAAGGAGGAAAGCTAAAGCTTAATAAATACAGGAAAATGCCAAGACACTAAGCATAGGACATTTTACCCCACTACATACCTCCCCCACCAAGAACGTTGTCCCCTAACATTCTATACCATAGAAGAATAGCCAAACAAAAGTAAAGCAAAAATAGAATAGAAAAAGGAAAGTATAAAATAGAACGTAGGAAACCTTTCTCCTAGTAAAATACCTATTAGACTTGTACTGAAATAAATACACCTATTAGCCGTACTAGTTGCCTATGCACTATACCCACTAGCGTTACTGGTTGAAAGCATAAATGCATACACTAGCCGCCCTAATTGCCTGTGTACTATACCTACTAGCGGTACTAGTCAAAAGCGTAATTCTGCAGCCGTCTTTATAGCCTTGCAAAACTATTCCATGATATCCTTCTGTTATCCATAGCTAAGATCCGATCTTCCTACTAGTAACTAGAACAGTAAACCAGAAATAATAACGGTAGTAGTAACAGCAGTAACAGCAGTAACAGTAATGGTAGTAGAAACAGTAATAAAAGCAGACAGTTAGCGTGGTAAAATAAAATAGAACAGTTGGCGGTAGAACACTTGGTAGAAGAACTCGGTAACAGTTAGTAAGTAGTAGGACATCTGGTAACAGAACTTTTAATAGCAGAAATCTTAGTAGCGGCAGTTGGTTGATGACAGTTGGTTAGTAGCAGTTAGTCAAAACAGTAGTAGTAGAACAATTGGAACAGTGGAACGGAACGGTTGGTAGAAACAGCAGTTATAATTTGGAATAGCAGCAGTAGTAGTAGTAGCAGTGACAGAACGGTTAACGGCATTCGGTTAGTAGCGGTCAGTTAGTGGCGGCTAGTTGGACGGCGGCGGGGCGATTAAAATGGTATGGTATGGCGGCCAGAAGAGCAACAGCAGAACAGTTAAAATAGTATTAGGCCTAGAACAGGTCAGTTGGAATAGTTATCTAGCAAATCTTATAGCGGTACAGATCCGGCACAGTTAGATAGAATAGTAGAGACGGAACAGTTAGTTGAGACAGCAGGGACGAAATAGCTGGACGGAATAGTGGCGGTAGCAGCGGTGACGGTAGGGCAGTTGATTAAGATAGCAGAGGCTCTGGCTTGGTTTGATTATTCAGTTGGTCGTTTGATATTAAAACTCTACATCTAGCTCTGTGTCTAGCTGTGCATCTGGCTGTGCATCTGGCTGTGCATCAGTAGCTTTGCATTGTATATTCTGTGTCTGTGTCTGCGTGCGTGCCTGTATGCCTGCTTTGACTGCTGGCCGAAGACTGTCTAATTGGTCGGTGATGACGTGCTGCAACTGATCGTTCGGTCGTTTGATTAAGGTAGAAAGTCGGCCTGGTTGAAGGTTCTGACTGTCCTGATTTGAATGCGGAGACGGCGTTTAACTGATCAAGATTTGATGAGGCCCTGGCTTGACTTAAGGCGTCTTCTGCTATATATACGACTAAGGCTTTGCATCCATAGACAACTAATTAATACTTCTGTATAGACGTGCGATCGGTTAAGGCTCCGCATCTGCTGTTTAATTAAGGTTTTGTATATATAGGTGTCCAGTTAAGCTACCGTATTGTTGTCCAATCAAGGCTCTGCACCTATATGCTCTATATCCGTAGACTCTGCGTATGACTCCGTGTGAGACTCCGTGTAAAGCTCCGTATCTATGTCTGTAGGAAAGACCGTTCTGGTTAACCAGTCCGTGGGCGTTGAGACGGGCGGCAATTGATTGATAAAGGAGGGTTAAAGGGAGAGGTTCCTGTAGAGGCCCTAAAATGTTAACTGGCGGCGCTTCCGACAATCTTCTGGCTGTGTACTGGTTTCCTGATTAGGCCTAGTGCTTATCTGTCTGCCATTGTAGGATCCTTGACTGCTGATTAAAGATGTCTGATGGCGACGGTGACTGATTTAATTTGACTGTAACAATATATGATCAACTGACGTTCAAATAGGGCATTAGGTCGGCCCGATTGAAAGTTCTGGTTAATCCGACTTGACTGTAGAGGCGGCGTCTGACTGATTAAGATTTGACTGAGGCTCTGGCTTGACTCAAGGCGTCTTCTGCTGTACGTACGATCTGGGTCCTGCATCGTCGTATGCTTAATCAAGGCTTTGAATCCGTTGACGTTTAATTAAGGCTCTGCACCCGTAGGCTCTGTACCTGCGGACAGTTGATCAAGACTCTGGCTGTGCAGCCGTTTGGTCAAAGCTCTGTATTTGTAGTCGATTGAGGCTCTTAGTGTCCACTAGACGTCCAATCTAGAGACCTGTCTTAAGACTTCCTTTCTTGTGAGCATAAACGGTAGTTTCTAGTAGACCATTTCCGCGGGCCTAGTGCTCTTCTGGGATATCCTTGATAGCTGCTTTCTTCCTTTTCTGGGCTGTCTTTGCTTTTGGTTCCTTTGGCGTATCCTTGATCTTCTTCTGGCCTAAGAACCTTAGGGATTATCTTCTACTTTTAGTCTCTTTGTTATTGTCCTGCTGGTTCTACACTTCATCTAAGTCGTCCTTAATATTATCCGGTGTCAGTTTCTTGGTTGTTGTGACTGCCTCCGTCGCATGTCCCTTGCCCTTATATCCATAATGTAGTCCTTTGTTAAGACAACCTCTTGAGGAAAAGCGCTGGCTCCTATATATCCAAATCCTGTTCTTCTTGTAATCCTTAACAAGATCCTTCACTAGTTTATCCTGATACGGCTTGGTCCTGTCTTTGGTCATATAGGGATGGTTTAGGCTTATTGTGGTTAGCTGCGTCCTATGTGCGATCTCTTGCAGAGCATCTTTGTTACTGCCTCTTTGTATACTGCTTTGCCGTTTCTGTGGTACTTGATCACTGATATTATATTATTGCTTTTGTATAGATCCCTTCCTTGCCGCAGTGTCCGTTCTTGTTGTGTAGCTAGCGCAGTACTGAACTCGGATGGCAGTGATAGTCATGCTGTAATCAGTCGTTGTTTGAATAAGGAATAAGGTTGGCCCGGTTGAAGGCTCTAATCTAACAACATTTGATTGACTTGATTTAGTGACGGTAACGTGCTGATATTGAGGCTTAGGCTTGATTCGACTCTTCAACTGACTGTGGCTTCTGTGCAGTCATTTAATTGACTAAGGCTTCCGTGTACTCGTTCAGTCAAGGTTCTACATACAGCTCTGCATTGTACAATTGGCTCTATATCCATGCAATCAATTGAGGCTCTCTGTGCCGTTCTCATTGTGTAGCTGGCGCATCATCGAATTCTAGGGGCGGTGTAGAGTTCTGCCGGCTCTATTGCTGAGTGGACTAATTAGGATTTTCCGTCCCCGGGATAGAAAATCGCTATTGGCTCATCAACAGGCGGTAAGCTAAACTGATATCTTTTGTAGTAGATTAACGCGTCTTGACGCGCCGTGATCGAGAAAGTAAATAAGAAAGGAGCTTTAGGAAATACAGTAATTAAGCAGACAAATAGAAATCTTTTATACATTACCTGCGTCCCCTCCCCCACCTCAAAACTTGACTGTCCCCTAGTTGAACACCCTATACCTGCTGTAAAGCCTATAGGTTAATGGCTGGCCTAGTTAAGCGTCCGTCTCTAAAACCGTCTCTAAGGATCAGAAGATTTATTCTTCTTCCTAGCCTCTACCGTCTCATCCACAGGCCATAACATAATCTGGATGCATTCTCCTAGTTGTATATTCTTCTCCTGCGGCAGAGCTTGCGGCTTGACGGTTGTCCTAGTTGTACTGCTGTCTCTAAGGGTTGGGTGAGTCTGCGGACGTTACTAGCTGGGCGTTACTAAGTCCGTGGGCTGTACTTAATAATAGTCCTCCCAGTTCATGCGTATTTTGTTACTGCTCTTCAGCACTACTCCGTTATGGAAAGCAGTAAAATCAGTTCGTAACGTAGGGGCCTACTGCTGTGTCTGTTCTTCCTTTGGCCTGCCTAGGTCTGTTCCCTAGTACGTATGGAGCCAGTTCTTGATACCTTCTAGCCGTCCTTTATTGCTGAGCCACGGAAGTACTGGTCCAGGTTGTTTGTGTGTCCCAGCTACTAGTCTTCCTTTATTAGACAGATGCATAAATCCTTACTAAATAAGATCCTTTAGCCCTTGACATTTATGCTTAGTGAAATGGTAACTTCCTCCGCATCCAAAACAGGTCCGCCGGCCTTGTCCTCGCGTGCCTTGCTAACCCTATGCGTCCTATTGCGGCCGTCTAAAGGCAGTAGAATCTTGCGGATGTTGGGGATCTTACGGATATTGGTAGTTTTGCGGAACAAAGGGAGCTTGGGTACTGTTCTGCTAGTCTTCATATCCTGGTGCTAAGCTGTATCCTTGTGCCGGGCTTTGAACTACAGCCTGATTTAGTAGCGTCGCGTGCTTCCTTGGGTCCAGAAGTCTTCCTTCCCTTTAGCAGTTGAGCTTATTCCCTTACTGCCGTAGCTCTTGTATAAGCTGGACATTCAGGACATCTTCTTCCAGAAGAACAGCCATTCGCTTAACATTCTCTGCAGCTATTATTCTTAACTCTACGGCCTCCTTCAGCCTTTTAAACACAAGGGTACTGGGCTCGTCTACTACAGCTCCTGTCTTTTCTATTGTGTGCTTGTGGTATTTGATAGGGAGTCCTCGCATAAACCACCACCCCTTCTCTTGCTCAGTAAGGTTTCCTGCGGCTACCGCTCTTGCTAAGATGGTAGTAAAGTCGTGCATGTAGTAACGCAGCTCGCCTAGCTGTTCCGCAGATTTTCAAACAAAAGCTTCCACAAAGTCTCTTATCTCCATGCGTCGGTAGTAGTCATTTACTTGGTATTCTGCCCTAAGCTTTCTTATAAGCTCCATCCAATTGCTAGCTGTAAATTCAGGCAAGCTTCGGATCCATATCCCTATCTAGTAATCGCAGTACTCTGGAAGGCCCTAGCGCTTCTCCATACTCGTTACACGATGTTGGGTGCATAGCCGCTTGTACCGTTCAATAAACTGTGACACATTCTGCCCTGCAAAGTAAGGAGTCCCAGCAGTTCCTAGGGCTGGTATAGGCTGGACTATGATGTAGACCTTGTCTTAAGCCGTCAACTACTGGTTATCAGGTGCATCTAGAGCTTCCTTGGAAGCTTGCAGGTAATCCTTACGGCTTTCATCCTTTGTCTGCTAAGGGTCATTAGTCCTAGGTGTTACAGGTAAACGCTACGGTAGGTCTGTTTACATGGCTATAGTCTTGACAGAGGATGTCCCAGATGACTATCCTGGCGGAACATTGATAGGTGCATACTTCGGCTAGTCTACTTGTATAGCTATATCCCTAACGGAAGGCGCCTGCTTCTTAATGCCTAAGGGGAGGTCTTTCTGGGAGAGCACGGAATCTTCATCTTCTACCACTACCGGGTCTCAATACGTCCATCTGTTTTGGCCTGCTGTTGTTCCATATAGTAGGTCCTTACGGAGTGCCTCTAGGGCCGCTGCTGACATAATCCAGATAACTCGAAAGAGGACAAAGCTAAGCTAGAATAGGAAGCTTTTAAAGGCAGATTTAATCTCGTGTGCTCGCGGCCTTGCTTGGTATTGTCTCTGTTCTTGAAGGGCAGCGCTGGCTTCCTTCGCTGCCAGATATCTTAGATCTCGTTTCCATCTAACTAATTAGCCCTTAGCTTGTCGTCTCTGCATCTTTAATAACGTTCTGGCCATGCTCGTGCGCGCGCGGGTGGCGAGATTTTGACCGCTGGTAGTTGTCTGATTGGCTTGCTGGTTCGCTTAACGCCAAATTTCTAAGTATGGGCACTGAACCCAACTCCTGAGACCTTTTAACCTACACCATTTTGCTTCCTATTGCCACTCTTTGGCCTGTGCGTTGAGTCTAGCTGTCCGTCTTTTCCGCTGTCTTTCTGTTTAGGGTCTGCTTAGTTCCCCTCGCTGTCCGATACTGCCTAGTTCTCTAGTTCTCTAGTTCTACTATCTCGTCTGTCGGTTCTTCTGCAGTTGGTTGTTCTTCTACAGCTAGCGGTTCTTCGGCAGTTGTAGTATATTCCTGCGTGTCTTCTATGTATGTAGCACTAGACTTCTAATCTAAAGAGCTTGCCGTCGTCCCCATGTGGAATGCCAAATAATATGTGGAAGGGTACGGTGTCTCTCAGATAGGAAAGTTACGGTACTATCTATCTATCAGTCAATCAGTTAGTTAGTCAGTCTGTCTGTCTCTCTGTCGGTAATAAAGAAAGAAAAGAATGTATTCCGGTAGGTTTGTCATGTCTATAAGATAAGGAGGAAAGAAGGAGGAAAGCCGAAGCTTAATAAATACAGGAAAATGCCAAGACACTAAGCATAGGACATTTTACCCCACCACACTATAAGGGCAATTGCCTATCTCTATTAATTAAAGACCCTTGCAATTAAGTTCTTAAAGGAGAATATAATAAACCAAATCTTCGTAAGGGCAAGTAATGTATTGTTTAGAGACAATCCAGTTAATAAAAAGAGTATAGAAGGCTACCTATTTACCTTATTTAGAGGACCAATTGACTGGCGATCAACTAAGTAAAAATTAATAATAAAATTAAGCACAAAGGCAGAGCTCCTAGCTCTGTCGCATACAGCTACTAAGTTAATTTGGTAGCAGCGATTCTTTAAAGAAGTTGGATTTGACACTAATAAAAAGCAAGTAATCTACTGCGATAATATACAGACAATACAACTCCTTACTAAAAGCAACACTGAGCTTAACACTAAGCTCCAACACATTAATATCTATTACCACTAGCTCCGCCAGGAAGTCCATAAAGGAAGGATTAATATTAAATAGGTCCCTACTGCGGATATAACAGTAGACGGCTTAATAAAGGCTCTACCTTATTAAAAGCATAAGATGTTTATTTAATAATTAAACCTCGTTAACATTAAGGATCTAATTTAATTTAATTTAGATGATATTCAGGTAAGGTAACTCTATAGGGGATTTCTTAAAACTTAACACTAAATTAATATTATAACTTTTTGCAGCAGCCCAGAAGGCTCTGTGCAGCTAGGGGGGTGTGTCAAACTGGATTGTATTTCCTTACTACTATCTTAATACTGGCTTTAAGTCTAGAACCCTATATCTCAATACCCCACTCCTTACCTTGTATATCTCATCAAATGTCTCATTAAATGTCTAAATACTTGTTTCCATTACCAAATAACGACGTAGTTATCATTCTATTTGCAACCTATTTGTCACCTATCTGGTATATATATAGAGGCTCTAGAGCCCTCTTTAATAGACAAAGTTCTTATACCTAGTTGTCCGTTCAACACTAGCCCAATAGTAGTATAGCTAATGGCTTTAGACATTCTAGATAGTATATTAAGACTAGCTTCTTAAGATACTAATCTAGACAGAGCCAGAGCTTTCCCTTTTATTAATCTTGCACGATATGAGTATTTAGGAATAACATAAATTAAGGTATTTGGCGTATCTCAAATCGATCTTATAGCTACTATAGGATGTCCTACATCTGCTAATAATAGCTTGGGTGTCCTATAATTAGGATGTTATTAACATAGAAGAACACAAAGATAGGTTTAGTAGGGTGTATATAGAGACATAGCTCGTCTGGTACAGCTTTTAAACCTATACTTTATAGAGCAGCAGACATTTCTAAAAACCACAATTTAGGAGATTTACGTAGTCCGTATATTGCCTTTTTTAGACGGAAAGAGAATCTAGGCGGTAGGTCTATACCCTTAGGGGGAATAAGGTAGACCTTATCATTAACTAAGGCATTAATAAAGGTGTTTACGGCGTTAATCTATATAACGTCTAGGTCGAAGCCAGCGATTAAAGCGCAAAGTAGACAGAAGGTTTAATAGGCTGCCGTTATAGCTTTAACCTCCTCTTATAAGACTGCTTAGAGGTCTCCGCGGATAACTAGACAAGCTTTAAATCTTATAATAAAGCCGTCCGAATCTTCCTTGTACGTAAAGACCTATATAGTAGGAAGTTAATAAACCTTCTTAACTAGTTATACCCTATCCTAGGTGTGTTTTCCCATTAAGGCCTTTATCTTAGTGTAAGCAGCTGCTTTAAACTCTATAATATACTTATAATTAAGCATCTCTTTCTAAGACCTTAGTGGTAGTGGAAAGTTGTCTTAATATCCATACGTCTTTATAGCAGTAGTGTAGAAAGTGTAAGCCAATGGTGTTATATCTGGATTAATAAGCTTATTATTACCATTATTAATTTAAACTATAAAGGCTCGTTGTTATAAATCCTAATTTAGTATATCTTTCTTCTTTGCTGTAGGCCGCTTTTTACGGCTAGAACGTCTCTTACCCCCTAATAATAAGCCTGCTATTATCTAAGGTTCGGAATGAGGTGTAGGGTTTATAAACAGTGGTTTAGTGACTTTAGAAGATAACTAAGTAGTAGATAGTATCTATGGCGTAGATGCCACTGTAGATGGTAATTACTAAGGCGCCAAAGACGCTAATAGTATGGATAGTTCTGGAGTTAGCTCTAGGGTAGGTAGCTAATAGAGTTCTTCTGTTAAGATCTAAATGCTTTTTAACATAGGAGTAACGTTAATATTTGCTAAATACAGCAGTCTTATATCTAGTTCTTTGTTAAAGTTCTCTATTTAGTTCTTGCTGCTATCTTAAAGATTATCTAGTAGGTCCTGGACTTGCTAAAAACGGTCTTTTTAAGCCTATAAGATAATAAGGTGTTCTAGTATTTTAGGAGATTGATATCTCTTTAACTTATTAATTTATATATTATAAGATTAGATAATACGGTTAGTGGTTAGTATCTATATCCTATAGATATTTAACGCTTTTATACTAACAAGATAACCTATTTGGGCTTATAGCTTAAACTTTACTTTCTTAGGAATGCCGTATTTAATAAGCACGTAGGTTAAAAATCTGGCTATATAAAGCCCTACTAGCCATGGCTTCTGTTTGTATAGTATCTTAAATGGGGTCTTCCAGTTAATGGACTTAATAGGAGTTTAATTAAGTAGGAATACTGCAAGGAGCATAAACTTAGGCCACAGATCTATGGGTAACTTTGCTTTAATAATAGTAGTCCTTGCTTATTTGGAAATAGCTCTCCCTAACCTCTCTACAGGTTTATTTTAAGCTAGGGTGTATGGCGTCGATTGCTTAATAACACCTCTATTAAGCTAGATAAGGTTCTTTACCCTAGCGCCTACCCCTTACTCCTTGTCTATATGCTAAATGCGGATACCTTAAGCATTAAATTTCTTTGTAAATACTATTATTGATTTAAAGAGTGGGAGCAGTGTCTCTTACTTATGGTTCTTAATAGGAAAAGCATAATGGTACTTTATATAGTTACACTAAAAATAAGCTATATACGTGTCTCTATTAAACCCGTCTTTTTCTATAATAATATTAAAGTGAACACATTTAAAAGGGTAGGTTCCCTTTACTAATACTCTATAAGATATCTACTGGTTTATCTTTTTAAGAACATATAGTTTATAAAGTGGTATACTATATAGAGTTCTTTCTCTGTCTGTCTTAACCACTTTAACCCCGTTTACTATAGTTAGTAGATAACCCACTAACTCTATATTACAGTGTAGTAAGCGTTAATGCCATACTCTATTATATGCTAAGGTCTTAAAGAATCTGGTAGACGTAGCGCAGGTAGTAGGAGTAGGTGGTAAGCAGGCGATGGTATTAATGAGGTAGAGACCTCCATATTCTATAATATTGGTGAATAGGCTTCCGTTATCTTTGTAGCGTAGATAGTTTGTAAATTAGTTAATAATTACTCTAACCTTATAGAGCTTTACTGCGGATATTAAATTGGTATAAAAATATAGAGTATATACTATGTTCCTTAATATTAGATACTAAGTCAGGCGTTATTGGCCTACCTTAATTACTAAGTTAATATTACCATATCTATGGATTTCTGCCCCAGAATCTCCAGCTGTTGCTATAGATATACTTAGCTTAAAATCACGGAAGTATCTAATATTATTGCAGAAGTAGGTGTCTACTATAGTATTATACCCCTAGGCGTTAATTAAAGACAGATCTAGATGATCCTATAATAATATTAATAATGTTAATAATAAAAAGGATGTTTTTACAGCCGCCGCTATAGCTTAAGGTTAGTCCAGATCCTTAATCTTTTTAGCAGTAGATAAAGCTAATGGAGATGTCCTTAATCTAGGGCCTTTCCTCTTAATCTGCTTAAGCCTCCTGTTATAATACTACTTGTTTATTAGGACCTTAAGCCATTCCTAACACCTCCATAGATATTTGTTATTTGGTACAAAGTTCGGACCTTAAAGAGACTAAAACAGTTGCTTATAATTCTTTAACTTATAGGGTAAACCACAAGTAAAGCACTTTGCCTTAGGTAATTGAGAAGGTGTTAGGGTAGTAGATGTTATAGGATCTGCAGCTGGCTGCCCTAAGAGTATAGCATAGGCATTACGTCTCGTATTTGGATGCTTATAGAGGAGGTTAAATTCCTTAATTATTGTTAATATTTTAAGCTTTTCTAACCTCTTTGCTACCTTCTGGATGAAGGTATAATACAGAGCTAGACAGATCTCCTTACAGTCCTGGATAAAGGCTTATATAACGCTGCCTTCTGTTGCCTCTATTAACCCTTCCTTTAGCTCTTCGCCGTTCTGTATAATGGTAATATAAAGCTAAAGCCATAATTCCAGAGTCTGGCGTTTAGGCCCTTGTTTCTATTTCTTAAGACTATCTAATACTATTTACTGTAATATAGCTTATAATGGCTTTGCTACCTTTTTCAGCTGCCTTAAAATCAAATATGGTATAGTGAGGTTTTTAAAATATCCCAAAAAGTTAGTGCCTATAGTGGCATATAATAGTGCTGTAAAGGTATAGAGCTTCTCTTCCCGTTTTATATAGTCCTGTTATTAGAGCTTATAGAGCTTAAAGAGTATTCTTTATGTCTCTAGAGATTGCAGAGTTTATTGTCCTTGTTAACTTAATAACCCAGGTATAGCTGTTCTAGTAGACGCTGGAGTTGCTGCTAAAGTTGTAGGAGCTACTACTAGTGTTGCAGAAGCTGCTGCTAGTGCTATAGGAGCTGCTGCTGGTGCTATAGAAGCTACAGGAGCTGTTACAGGTGCTATAGGAGCTGCTGCTATTAAAGGTATAGCTAGCTCAGTGTTTTCTTTAATTTCGTTCTCTATCTTATCTGGGTTAACATAGTCCCAAATATTCGCAAAACTTGCTTCTTGGCGAATAAATTAAAACCATATAGGCTAGTCTTTCTAGGTTAGTAAAAGAGGGTTTATAGAGTTCTTAGTTGCCATATTGGCTTTTATTTTAAGGTTGCGTAAAGAGACGCGCTTACGCGTAAAGTATGCGATATTTTATGACGAACTATGCTTAAAGAGGCTTAGTGGTAGTTGTTTGGCCACTGAGATCTCCCTGGTGCTTAGAAGGTTACTAGGTTTATAACTTTTAGCCAGGCAGGTATTACGATAAATAACTTAAGCTGGCTGGTAGGTAGAGACACAGAATTGTATAAGTAATCTGTCTTATTTAAGGTGGCTCTAAGAGCCCTAATATACTTAAGAGAATTGACCCCCTACAGGGGTCCCTAGAGAGTGATGATACAGGTTAAAACTAGACTGACACTGTCTGATATGGACGTCGAACAGCACCCGTCGTACCTCTGTAATAAGGCTACCTCTGTGGCCAACATCATTTAGTTCATTAGGTTATGAGCACTCGTTGCTACCAAGCTGCGACGGTAGAAGATTGACACCTTACTATAGGCTGTATAAAGGGTTACCACACCCGTGCTAAGTCATATCTTACTGCTCTATATTTGACGCCTTACTACAGGCCGCATTAAGGGTTACCATACCTGTGCTAGGTCATATCTTACTGTTCTACATTTAACGCCTTACTATAGGCCGCATTAAAGGTTACCACACCTGCGTACAAAGTCATATCTTATTATCAAAATTACGCGTCAAATTCGTTTATTTACGCGTTGCCATGGGCAAAGACTATCCAGGCATTTAACGCCTTAAGAACGACGGTTTAAATTGGCACCAATATCAGACGCAGCTCTGCGCGTACCTATGTGGTGAAGGCCTTCTGTATATTATTTAAGAAGATGTAGGCCTACCCCTCTACCTAAAGCTCTAGGAAGAAAATGTAAGGGCGCGAAGAGGCTTTAGGAAAGATTTAAAGGAACAATATAAATTCTATCTAAATCTGAGGGTATATAGCTCTTGCTAGAGACAAGACGTTGCGTAAAGAAGAGAAAGGAATAACGAGAGAATCTTGCAATTAAACAGTTTAGGGGTCTTGGTCGATGCGTGCGCACATATACACGCAGACGGACTTTGGTAGTATTTAATTAATCTAGCAGAACTTAGTGTTACAGACGCTTTAAGTACGATATTACGACTACTTAGGGAAGAGTCGCAGGAAGCTAGTTAGTTGATATAGGTACGGTCTAGGATGGATCCGGTGGAACTATGTGACGAGGAATGGTAAGCGAGTCACATAATGTTATACGCGGTATACGGAGTATACGCAGTATACGTCTATGTATAATACGTATAACACGTACTTTATGTACAAGAGAGGATTTCTTAGGAGTATGGTTGTGTATTTAAAGGACCTTAGTCCCTACCGTAGATAGTTCTCTCCTTATAGTGAATCTTAGAATATAATTAGAGTTAATCTATTAGGTAACCACTCTACTAGTTATTATTACATTGTTAAAATTGTTCTTACCTATATACCTAGCCTAATAATAGAACCCACCGTAGTTCCTACTATAAGGTTCCGTTACACATTTACTACTAAGGTTATAGTATTAAATAAGGTTAAACAATATACCACCCAGAGTACTAGTTATGACGGCGTTGATAGCAGCCACAACCTTAGGGCTAGGTAATACCAGTATAGATAATAAGGATTCTTAAGTGGTTATATAAGGTTAGTTATAGGAAATGGTTAATTACTTATAAGATAATAATAGGATACTTAAAGAACGTATTAATAGAATTAGAGTAGCAAAAATTAAGCTACCTTTAATTAAACGGTTTTTAGGAGAGAAGTTAAAGCTTAAGGGATTTCTTATGTAGATGCACTTTAAGGTAGTATAGAAAGGAGCGAAGTTAGCAATATTATTAGATTAAGTAGCCTATGCAGGATTGTTCCTAATAGAAAGGGCACTTAAGTGGTTTAAGCCGTATCTTACGGAAATATAGGCTAATGGTATAACAACTACTAACTAAGACATATAGTATATATTTGCTAGTTGGAATGGGTTTGTGGAATAACTAACGCAGATATTTAGAGACCTGGAGGCTACAACTATAGCGGAATAAAAGCTTCAGAACTTAGTATAACATACTTTAGCAATTAAGTATATAATACAGTTTTAAACACTAGCTATATAGGTTAAGTGGAATAACAGGGCGCTTATGGCACAGTATAAATAGGGACTTAAGGCTAAAGTCTAGGACACAATTATCCTAATAGAAGATGTGGATACTCTAAGAGAGTTAATAGATTAGTTAATAAAGATTAATAATAGAATCTACTAAAGGGAACAAGCTAAGAGAGGGTAAGATAGAGTTCCATAGTTATATAAGACGCAGAGTACGCAACAGTAGATATAGAGTTAGAAACTATAGAATAGCGCAGAGCTAATAGACCTAAGCGGTACTAAAGAAACCTAAAGGTGGGAAAAGAAACTATAAAAACCTAAAGGTTAAGGATTAAGTAATTAAAGGACCTAGGAGCAGAAGCTAAACCAAGAATCTTAGTAGTAGAAGACGTTTAAGTGGACTCTACAGCAAGAAAAATGGTTTAAAGATAGAGCTTATATAAATTGCGGAAAATAAGGTTATTTTGCTAGAGATTATAGAGGTGGTTAGAGTAACTACGCGGTAAAGGGAACTAGGCTAATAGACGGCATATACGTATAGAGGGACAATAGTGCACTATAAGGAATAAAAAAGTGTTTAATTAATAGTTTTGCGTATTGTTATAACAACGTATACCAAATTTATAAGGACGCTAAGTATAGTATAAGCTATTGGCTGTAGGAGCTATTATTATCTAAGTTTAGAGGAACCAATAAACCAGCTTATAGATCGGACATTAAAGACAATAAATTTAATAAAGGTAAAGCATTTACCAATAATAAGGTAATAAAGGCAGCTTACTAGAAGTATATAAACCTTAGAGAAGTTAAAACTAAAGTAGAGACTAAAACCATTACAGAACAAGGTTTAGTAACAGGTATAGTAATACCATTAAATACAATTTCTATTGCTTTATAAGACAATAGGAGTAACGTTTAGAAGAAACTAAGCAAGTAAATAACTGCTAGTGCTAGCTTATCACTTAATAAAGGCAAAAGGCCACAGGCTTAAGATTCTTAAGAAGAGATAAAAGAAGCTTAAGATTCTTAAGATAAGATAAAATATACCTAAGGACCCACAATGAACGAAAACCAATGGGAAAGGGCAGTAACTTAGTTTAGTAATAAACAAATAAGTATAGGATGTAAGTTTAAGAACTACAAGTTCGGAGAATAAATAAGAACATTAGCAATCCTAGGTAAACGTAGTGTTTAGCCTAAAGATTAAATAGTTAATACTAGAATTAAAAAGCAAAACGACTATAAAGATCTAGCTGCAAGATGTAGAAAACAAGAAACTATGGATAAGTTTAGGATAAGAATTATTGTATAGTAAGAGCAAAAGCTAGATAAGAGGTTAGCTATGCTAGGTTATATAAGGGACAGAGCACCTATATAAAGAGTTACTAATAGGCTAAGTACAGGGACACCTAGGGTAAAGTGGTTAGATAAACTGGAATAGAAAGAGGATCTAGATATTCCAACCTAGTTTAAAGAAAGACATACTAAAGGATATTACAATGTAGCAATAACAAGGTACTTTTTAATAGATAGACTATATATACTAAACCAGTTGTATGGGAAGTAGTATAGGCAACGACATAACAATAAATAGGAAGACTTTTATATATAGTTAGATAAAAAAGTTGTCTAAGACTAACCTATTATAGAAAAACGCATAAGTTACATTAAAGGAGCATTAATTATAATATTAAGGAACCTAGAAGAAGGATCTAGGGACTAAAGAAGTAAGCAATAAGTCTTAGTACCTATAGCAGAGATACTAGTAGTTAGGTTAACTAGGTATAGGTTTAAACTTAAGGATAAAAACAAACCAAGAGTTAACCTAAAACATATAGCGTATTATACACTATTATGGATAGCTTATATGGATAATATGTGTAATATATATAGAGTACCTAGTAAGGATATATTAGGCACTAGAGAAAAAGCGGTTTAGAAATACCAAGTATATATATAGTTAGCACCCAGTAGAAGTATAAGGTTAAGGAGACTTAACACTTTAACTAGAAAGATTTCTTATGGAAAAATGCCTAAATAGATAATAGTGGTGGGAGTGCCTAAAGAACACTTATCTATAGTATATAGAGGAAAAGAAATAAACTAAATATTAGTTAAAGTTGGACTAAGTATAAGCAGGATCTAGCAGCTAATAGTTAGGAAAAGGGGAGGTGTATAGAACTAGAGGGAACTAGTGTTAAAGCCTTAGACCCTTAAAGAAATTTAAGAACAATACCTAAATTTATAAGTTAAGTGGCAAGATTAGTAGTTTAAAGCGTTGGTAGATAGTAGAGCAACTAGGAACTATATATTACTAAAGATAGTAAAAAGGATAGGGTTACCATATAGACAAAAGAAACACCTATATCCACTTATAACAATTTTAGGAGATCAGATAGCCTATAAAGGAGGTATTATTAATCTTAAAACAGGACCTATTTAGCTAACTATTAAAGGAAGACCAGTTAGAATGTCTTTTAATATCCTACTATTAGGATAGGATAAGGCAATACTAGAAATGCCTTGGTTATAGGAGTATAATCCAAAGATTAATTGGGTTACAGGTTAGGTTAATATTAAGGATACTTAACGGTATAAAGTGCGATAGCAAACCAAGTTGGTATAGTACTAAGTTGGAGCGATATATAAAGAGACTAAGTAAGGCTTAAGTTATATACTAAAGAGATACTACAAGTATGGTAAAAAGTTATAGTTACTAGAAAGTAAAAAGCTGTTAGAATATATAGCTTGGGACTATAAGATAGAACTAGAAGAGGGAATAAGTCTAAAGTTCTTTCTAATCTATAAGCTTACTAAAACAGAGTTAGTAGCGCTTAAGGAGTTTGTTTAGGAGAACTTATATAAGGGATATATTAGACTGTTATAGTTATTAATAGGATATCTAGTACTGTTCATCCTAAAGAAAAACAGAAAACTTAGGATGTGTATAGACTATAGACAGTTAAACAGTATTATTAGGAAGGATAGGTATTCTTTACCCTTAATTAGCGAAATCTAAGACAGAATAGGCAATATAAAGATCTTTATAAAGATAGATTTAAGGTGGGTATACTATCAGATTAGGATTAAGGAAGGCAATAAATAAAAGGCAGCCTTTAGGTTAAAGGAAGGACTATATAAGCCATTAGTTATGCAATTTAGACTTATAAACGCACTAGTAACATTCTAGAAGCGAATTAATAGTGTGTTAGGAGAACACCTAGATAAATTTGTTATGGTATACCTTAACGACATTATTATCTACTTAGAGAGTAAGGAAGAACACGGAGAACATATTAAATGGGTCTTAAAGAGACTATAAGAAGAATAGATGCCAGTAGTAATTAAGAAATATAAGTTCTTTACTAGAAAGACTAATTTCGTTAGATTTATTATTAAACTAGGTCAACTTAGTATAGATCTAAAGAAGATCAAGGCTATAGTAAATTAGCAGGAACTAGAGAACGTTACGTAGTTAAGATTATTCCTAGGGTTTTGCAATTACTGTAGGAGGTTTATAGCGCAATAGTTATAGAATATTAAGCTATTTACATGGTTAACAAAAAAAGAGGAACTATAGGCATGGGGAAAGAAGTAATAAGAACTATTTAAGAAAGTTAAAGAGTTATTTACCTAAGAGCCAGTTCTTAAAATCTATTAACCAGGTTTAGAGACGGTTATAGAAACAAATGCATTAGACTTTATACTAGGGGCATACTTTATACAGAAATATTAAGATAGATGGCACCTAGTGGCATACTATAGTTAAAAGATAACACCACTAGAGTTAAACTATAACATCTATAATAAGGAATTATTAGATATAGTTACAGCACTTAAGGAATAGAGAGCATTCTTATAAGGTATAGAGAAACCATTTATGGTTAAGACGGACTATAAGAACCTTATAGGATTCCTAATAATAAAGGAACTCAATTAAAGACAGGTTAGATAGGCGGAAATGCTTACAGAATACCATTTCGAAATTCAGTATACTAAGGGTATAGATAATGCACAAGCAGACGCTCTAAGTAGAAAGGCTGAACTATAAAGTAATAAAAAGCTATTAGGAGCTTTATTGCAAAAGGATTAAGACGGATTAATTAGGTATAATTATCCAAAGATTATAGCAACTAAAGAAAGTCAGATCTATAAATCACTAGAGAGTAATTGGACATAAAAGATTTAAAAAGCATAGGTAGAGGATCTAGACTTAGAGCAATATAAAAATAGAGAAGCAATATATGTGCCTAAGTCTATTGCAGAAGAATTTATTAAGGAATTCTATAAGGGAATAACATAAGGACATAATGGAGCTATAGGCTTAGTGTTAAGACTTTAAAAGGAGTATATTATTTAAGGAATCTAGGAACTAGCAAGACAAGTTATAAAGGAATATCTAGATTGCTAAAGGAATAAACTGACAAGGCATAAGCTATATAGAGGGCTATAACCTATTAAGACACTAGGAAGACCATAGGAGGTTATATTATAGGACTTTATTATTAAGTTACTAAAGTTAAGAGATCCTATTACAGGATAAGATTATAACGTAATTTTAGTAATAGTGGATAAGCTAATAAAGTAGGGATACTTTATAGCATGCACTAAAGAGATATTAGTAGAAGATGTCGCTAGAATTTATATAAAAGAAGTGTTTATAAGATACGGAGCACTAGACAAGATTATATTAGATAGAAATCCAAGATTTATAGTAGCATTTTAGGAAGTGTTTCTAGCAGAATAAGGGGTTTACGTAGTAATATCTATAGCATATTATCCGCAGACGGACAGACAAACGGAAAGACTAAACTAGACACTAGAGCAGTATCTAAGGCATTATATTAATTATGCATAAAACAATTGGGTATCATTATTACTAGTTACATAATTTGCATATAATATAACACTATAAGAAGGAATAGGGACATTACTATTTAAGGCGAATTACAGATATAAGCCAAGAATATCATTATCGCCATATTAAGCAAAAAAGACGAGTAGCACAGCTAAACAAAGAATGGAGATGTTAATAAATCTTTATACAGACCTTAAAGAAACAGCTAAACTAGTATAAAAACGAATAAAAAGGTACTATAATGCTAAGAGATCTAAGGGACCAGATCTTAAAGAGGGGGATAAAGTATGGCTACTATACAAAAATTTTAAGAGTCGATGATTAAGTAAGAAGTTGGACTACGTTAGACTAGGACCTTTTAAAGTTAAGTAAAGAATTTTATTAGTTATATATAAGTTAAACCTACTAGCCAAAATGAAAATCTACCCTATACAACATATCGCAATGCTAGAGCCAGCACACGGAAATGTTAAGCTACTAGTCTATAAGGCAGATATATATAGAGGACAAAAGGAAGATAAATGGCAAGTTTTAAAGATTATTAGTTACGAGGATATAGATAACAAAACGTGGTATAAAGTAAAGTAGATAGGCTATAGTAAGACTACCTAGGAACCACTAAGCAACTTAAAGAACACTATAGGAAAGGTATGGGAGTATTAAAAGAGAGCAGGTTAGGTAATATTAATAAGAAAGGATTGCTAAAAAACGAGTTACCTAAGGGGGACTTAAGAGGAGCAATTGCCAAGCTACTTAGAGTTGTTTCCCTTATAGGAGGAGAGTTAGTCCTTTTGTTACTTAGCTTGTTAAGACCCTACTAAACTAGTTTCCACTCTTTAGAACAAACCTTCTCGCGAACCTTTTTAAGATAGGTTAACTAAGCAAACACAACCTACTAAGACTTAAAGGAGCGACGTTAAGCCTTAAGGGCCCAAGCGGTTTCTTTAGTAGAATGGTAGAGTTTAGCACACACGGCGGCCAACTTAGACTTAAGCTTTACAGTAGTAGATTAAATATAAGACCCTATAATAAGTTACTTAGGGAACTTAAAGACTATTAAAAGTTATAGGACGCGTATACTTAGCGTTAGAAACAGAGCGAATATTACAGGATAATTAAACGTTTACTTTAATGCACTCTAAGCAAAATAAGGGTTATTAAGACAAGGGACTTGCTATTATAATATATACTAACCCCGCTTTCGTATAATAAGAATATAGAGATAACATTATCTCACTAAGCAATAGTATGGCAGCTATGGTGCGAGTATAACATTACGCTTATAAAGAAGAAGAAGCTTTAGGTATAATAAGCAAGGATATTAACCAGACTAATTAAACAGATATTACACCTCTAGTAGACAACTTAGAGATATTAGGAATCTTTAAGGACAAAGATAAAGAGAAGGGAGATAGTATTACGGATGCTTTAAGTACAATATTATAACTACTTAGGGAAGAGTCGTAGGAAGCTAGTTAGTTAATATAGGTATAGTCTAGAATAGATCTGGTGGAACCATATAATAAGGAATAGTAAGCAAGTTATATAATGTTATACGCGGTATATAGAGTATACGCAGTGTACGTCTATATATAACACGTATAACACGTACCTTACGTATAAGAGAGGATTTCTTAGGAGTATGGTTGTGTATTTAAAGGACCTTAGTCCCTACTATAGATAGTTCTCTCCTTATAGTAAATCTTAGAATATAATTAGAGTTAATCTGTTAGGCAACCACTCCACCAGTTATTATTACGTTGTTGAAATTGTTCTTACCTATATACCCAGCCCAATAACAGAACCCACCGTAGTTCCTGCTATAAGGTTCTGTTACACTTAGCAGAAGTTAATTAAGCTAGTAAAATTCGGCAGAATTTGGTTAAAGCTTTAAGTTCTATCTATTAAGTGTTTTACTAAGACATTCCTACTGTAACTAGGCTAGTCCCGTTACAGTACCCCCCCTTTAGCCGAAGGTCCAAAATAATACAATTTTATTATATTATATTTTATATTGGGTGGTAGTATAGAGTTTTACTAGTTCTAATTATTAAATAAACCAATTAGGATTTTCTATCCCTAGGATAGAAAATCGCTATTAGTTTAGTAAAGGCGGTAAGCCGAACTAATATCTTTATAGTAGGTCTTGGCAAGGCAAATCTAACTAATTAGATAACTTTAACCGCTGGTTAAAGTTCCTTAATATCTTGCGCATTATATAACCGTATTATAAGCGTCATGGTATTCTTTAAGCTCTTTTTAATTTTAAGTTTCCTGCTATTATGTTTTATGTATTCATATTAGGTAGTAGTTATTTGCCTTTATATCGTGTCCATCTAGCCAGAGTAGGCCGCGAAGGATGGTCCTTATAGAATTCTTTTACTAGGGAAGGCGCATTAGTCTTAACTTACTTATAGAGCTCCTAGGTTCGTGTTTTATATCCTTTCTACTTAATAAAAAGTTTAAATTATTTAGATTATGTTTTCCATTGTATATTATTAATTAAGTTAATAAAATAAGAACCATTACCGTTATTAACAATTATAGAAGGTGGCGGCGGCACTTCGCGAGTTATAGGTTTGTCTTTTAAGGGTTGCAGCAAGCTTATATAAAACATTAGATGTATTTTTATCTCAGTCAGCAGTTTAAGCTTATAAGCATATAGGCTTAATTTCTTTTTAATTTAGTATAGGCCCGCAAACTTCTAATTAAGTTTCTTTAAGGGCCGTTAAGTCTTTAGGTTTTGTATATTTAGGTAAACTATATTACCTTCCTTAAAGTCCCATGCGGGGGCTTGTTCTTTATTTATATACCATTTCTATACCATTTAAGCGTACGTTAATTTACTTTATAATAGTTCTATTAACTGCTTTATTTAATTAATAAAGTTATGCGCGTTAATTAACTGAATCCGTTTAATTATAGGTCCTATTATGTTAATTTTAGGTTATAGTTCAAATCTAAATTAGGGGTCTTGTCCGTAGGTTATATAGAACGGCGTTATGCCTATTAATACATTTATTATATTATTCGCAGTAAACTTAACCAAAGGCAGCCATTTTTCCCAGTTATCTTGTAGGTAGGAGTAGTATATTTATAGGTATTGTTCTATAATCGTGTTTATAATTTCGGTTTAACTATCTATCTCCAGATAAAATGCAGTTAAGAGTCATGTTTAAATACTTAATTGTTTATATAGAGCTTACTAGAAGTCTAAAACAAACTAGCTTCTATGGTCGGATATTATTAAATCAGGAAGTCCGTGTAGCTTAAAGACATGCTTAATAAAATATTCGGCTACTAATATCGCATTAATTAAGTCCATAGAAATTATATATCGCATTTTCATAAGACAGTTAATAACTACTATAACATTTATAAACCTATTACTGTTAGGCAAGTCGACTATAAAGTTAATCAAGATATCTCGCCATCTTTGCATTAGAATTGGCAATGGTTAAAGTACTCCTTACTTCTTTACATAAGAGGTCTTCCTACGCACGCACGTTCTACAGGCTCGAACGTATTTTCGTATATAGTCGTACATTATAGGCCAGTAGTATGCTTGTTAAATAATCTCATAAGTCTTCGCACGGCCAGGATGTCCTACTATAGGGGAATCGTATACAAATTCGAGTATCTTAAATTATAAGGGTTTGGAATTCGGAACTACCATCTTCTGTTAATAGTATAGTCGATTGTTACAAATTTCGCATTTGGCGAGTATAATATCTTTATACTATTATTTTCCTATTTAAATCGCTTTTATTATATCTGCTATCTATACATTGTTCTTGTATTTATATTCTATTAGTTTATTAATTTCTATTTCCTATTTATCGATTTCTAATTCGTTTCTGTTAAGTTCCATATTTAGGAATATAGGACGTAGTTTCTTAAAGCGTTTAAGGGGCAATAAAATCCGTAATTAATTTATAATCCGTTTGTCTAAGGCGTTTATAGGTAAATCTTATAATTATTATATTAATGTATTAGGCTTCTAATTAAGTTTGCCCAGTCGGTATATAATCTTAAAGTTAAATTATAAGAGGTATTCGGCCTAATGAATTTGGCGCTGCATTAACTGCTTTATAGTTATAAAGTACTGCAGGTTTTTGTGGTCCGTTAATATATATATCAGAAACAATAACCCTTTAAGTTCTAGACGCCATTATTTAAAGTATCTAATAATTGCAAGTAGTTCCTTATTATATATCTTGTAGTTTAATTTAGTAGGGGCGAGCTTTTAAAAGAGAAAGGCTACTAGATGTAGCTCACCGTCCTTATTATATTGCGATAACACTCCCCCTAGGGCATGATTAGACGAGTCTATTTCAACAATATATTTAAGGTTAGGGTCAAAGTAGGCAAGAATTAGAGTGGTTATAAAGCGTTATTTTAAGTTATTAAAAGCTTATTTATATCTGGCAGTTTATTTAAATTTTATGTTCTTTCTTGTTAGGTTTACTAATAGTTAGGCAATTTTTAAGAACTGGTTAATAAATCGGTAGTAGAAATTTGCAAATCCTAAAAATCCTTAAATGTCTTATACGTTACTAGGGCTTCCCTAGTTTATAATCGCAGCAACCTTTTTAGGGTCCATTTTAATTCTGTTGCGGGATATAATCAGGCCTAGGTACGTAACTTTGGACGCATAGAACTTATATTTCTTAATATCACATTATAAACCCGCATCTCGCAAACGTTTAAGGACCATTTGGACGTGTTTTCAATGCTTAAAAAGCGAAGATAAGTAGATTAGAATATTATTAATATACACAATAATAAATACATTAAGGAATTTACGGAGCGTATTATTAACGTATTACTAAAACGTACTGGGACCGTTCTTTACACCAAACAGCATCACTAGGTATTTAAAGAGTCCCCATTATATATAAAAGGCTGTATACTTCTTATCTCCTTCTTAGATGCGAATTCGATTAAAGGCAGCGACTATATTAAGCTTTATAAAATATCGTGCCTTTACTAGGCGGTCAAGCGTCTCTTAGATTAAGGGGATTGGATATTAGTTTCAAATCGTAATTATGTTTAGGGCTTAGTAATTAATATAGAATCTTAAGCCTCCTCCTAGCTTTTTAACGAATAATATAGGTAAGGCGAATGGAGATTAACTAGGGCGAATAAATCCTTTTTCTAGATGCTTGTTAAGGTATTATTATATTACAAGTAGTTCTTCTTGTAATATACTATATAGCGGACTGAACTTTGGTGTCATACTAGGTTTAAGTTCTATCTTAAAATCGTGTTTATTCTAATATGGGGGCAGCTGGTCTGCGAATTATTTTTTAAACTTATTAATTAGATCGTGGTACTCCTTAGGTATAAGAGGTTAAGGGTTAATATACTGCTTTGGTTCTAGCGCCTTCTTAATATCCTCTATTGTTATAGCGAAGATTTCGTGGTCTCATTTTCTTACTAACGAAACAAAAGGTGCGGCTTGTATTATATAAAATTTAAGGGGTTTTAATGTATCATCTTTATATTCTTTACTGCGATCAGCAGTTGTAGTTTTATTATATTGGTTTAAGGTTTATGGTAAGGGCAATTTGTATTATATTAAATTCGAATAGTCTTATATATATTTATAGGGCAGGTGGTGTTTTAAACAATAACTTCGGCAATAGGTTGTATAGAATTTTAGTATTTCTTTAACCCAGCTAATTAAAGGGTTATGCTATTTTAGCTATCTATGTCCAAGTATTATCTTATATTGCTTTAGGGGTGTTACAAATAGGGAAATATATTTAAGGTATTCGCCTATCCGCATTTTTATAAGAGCGTAGTGCGTTAATTTGCCATATATTAAGGGTTTGCCGTTAAAGCCTTATAGGCCTTAGGGCTTATTAAGTTTCTTTAAATTTAGGCGTTAGGTTTTTGCGTAGTTTATATTAATAAAGCCTATACTAGTGGCTTCGCTGTCTATAAGGATTTGTACCTTCTTCCATTTTCTAAGTATTTAAATTTTGCTAAGTACATTAAGGGAGTTATGTTGTGTATTAGCGCTAGAAGAGCCTAGACACTTATACTCTTCTACTTCTTATCCTAAGGCGCGACTTGGCCCTAGGACGATTTATTTTCCAAGTTAGCTAAGCGTAAGATGCTTTATGACGACTAGGTATGATTTATAGAATAAGTGCAAGTTAAGGAGCGAGTACGGCTTAAAGAACGAGTGCGATTTAAGGAGTAGGTGCGATTTAAAGACTAGGAGGAACTACAGCGGACTTTTTTAAAAGGGTAAGTTCAGTAATTCCTTTAGATATGTCCTTTTCTGCCACATCTAAAGCATTCTCTATTTATGGCTTAAGTCCTTTGTTCGTTAGTTCCTAAGGGTGTATAGGATCAAGTGGCGTTGAGGTCTATAGGGTCGTGCGTAGGTTTTAGAGAAGGGTCGCGCTTTAGGGTATATATTGGTTTCATAAAGTCTTAAACGCAAGGCGTGGTTGGCTTTAGAGAATAAGTTTATTTATTATATTAAAGGTCCTTATTAATTTGTTAACACATTATAGCAAATTTAGGTAGGTCCTTTAGCAGTTCCCTACCTACTAACTATGCTCTAATTTTATCCGAAATAGCTTATTAAAGAGCAGCAACTTTAGCGGCTTTATTCCAATCTAGTTCGCCAATAAGGCCTAAAAATTCCGAAAAAAAGCTAGTAAAGTCTCAATTCCGTTATTATAGGTTTTTAAGTTTAGTAATAGCGGTGTATTTACGGCTGGTGTTATTATATGTTTGTTCTAATAAAGAGATAAAGATTTCGAAATTAACAAAGGTGCCATTATAGAAGAATAGGTCTATAGTTTATATAGCGTCTTTACTTAATTAAGATATCCTATAGCTAATCTTACTAGCTTCGGTAGGGTATTAGTTATAGTTTATTAAGAGTTTAAGGCGGAGCTTAGTTATAAAGGGATACAGGTTATTTTAATTTCTATTAAATATTAGAGGGTTAGGAAGCTTTTCTAATTTTATAGCAGGTACTGGGTTTATTACAGGTATAGGTTAAGCTACTATTATTAGTTTAGGGTTCGCATTTAATGGGCTGGGTTCGCATATAGTTATTTTAATTTTGTTTATAGGTGTTACTATTAGGGTCTCTATTATAAGTGTATTAACGTTGCGGAGTTCTTTATAGAGTATTTCCATTAATTACTAATACTGGGCTTTTAGTGCAGCCCGCTACTAAGCTAAAGCATCTATAAAGGCTTTTTGTATTGTAGTTAACTATTCCCTAACTAGGGTTATAATGCTCGTAGTTAACGCGTGGAATTTAAGGTTGTTTGCCATTTCGATAGTAGTTGTTTTAGACGCAACGTAATATAAGGGCGCGAAGAGGCTTTAGGAAAGATTTAAAGGAATAATATAAATTCTATCTAAATCTAAGGGTATATAGCTCTTGCTAGGGACAAGACGTTGCGTAAAGAAGAGAAAGGAATAACAAGAGAATCTTATAATTAAACAGTTTAGGGGTCTTGGTCGATGCGTGCGCATATACACACGCGGACGGACTTTGGTAGTATTCGATTAATCTGGTAGAACTTGGCAGAAGTCGATTAAGCTAGCAGAATTCGGCAGAATTCGGTTAAAGCTTCAAGTTCTATCTGTTAAGTGTTTTACCGAGATATTCCTACTGTAACTAGGCTAGTCCCGTTACAGAAAAACCCACAATGTCTATTAATTAAATACTAGAGGACGACGGCAAAGCCTATTTAGTTATCCTTAGTACAATTAATAATAAGATCCGTACTACCCTAGGGCATAAGTAGACAGTAAAGGATTACATTAAACACCTTAAGCAAACCTTTGAGGCCCGTTTAATTTTTGCTATATAGGCCATTAGGCCAGCTTCTATGGCTTTAGGAATAAATATTAAGGACTTTTAGATAGCTGACAGTTGCTTGAATATTCACATAGGGAACGATATTAAGAAGTTTATACAGTATAAGGAAATTAAGCCTTTCCAGATTTGGACGGGAGGTGGCTTAATACAGGCTATTAGCGTTAGATTAGTTAAGCTTATAGTTGCCCAAACTAACCACTTAGCCTATATAACTATATTTACCAAAGTATATTACTGTCCTAACTTCTTTATAAACGTTATCTCACTTAGTGTTCTATAGGGGAAGGGCGCCTTCTTTAACAGTCTCTATAATACAATTAACTTTATTAAAGATAAGGCGGAAATAGCCTACGTCCTATATATTAACGGTCTTAATTTATTTATCCTATTGGATAACCCTAAATAACCGCGTCTCTATTAGGAACTTCCTACCAAGGACACTACACTAGAGGTCTCTTAGTCATTGCAGGAAGAGGTCTCTTAGTTACTATAAAAAAAGGCTTTTTAATTACTATAGGAAGAAGACAAGGCTTCTTAGGCCTTGCAGGAAGAAGAGGCTACTCGGTCACTAAAAGAACAAGATAAGGCAGATAAGGTCTCTAGGGCCTTATAGTCGGGGGGTGACTTTTAGTTAGGAGGTGCTTCTGGCGATTACAATATCGCACCGCAGCCTGTATAACCTCTACTTACTAATAACAAACTAAGCAGTGAGCCAGTTATAGACATTATTAGAAGATTTTAAGAGATAGATAAGGTCTCTAGGGCCTTACTATTAGGGGGTAACTCCTAGTTAGGGGATGCTTCTGGCGATTATAATATCGCACCGTAACCCAATTAACCTTCCCTCGCTGATAATGAACTGGAAGGCCTTAACTAGCAAGAGCTTCCTAATCTAGGTTAGGAAGGGACTCCGCCAAGGGATATTTACCCAAGGGACATCTACCTAAGGGATATCTACCTAAAAGACACCTACTAGGAGGATCTAGAGCAGATTCTAACTAAGGAGAAGGCCAAGCCTAGGCCAACCCAAGCCTCTCGCAATATAAGCGGAAGAGTTAATACACGTGATATAGCGAATATACGCACGCGATTAAAGCCTTAGCTTAATTATACTATACTCCATAGGATAGGAAGGAAAGAGCTAGCCGCAAAAGCCATCTACCTTACCCCTACGTTTGCCCACGTATTTATAAATACTCTATTAAAGTACTAGTGGATAAAAATAATCAAGGGACTACCTCTAGAGCCATATAATTAGACTTAATTTAATTTAATACACCAGATACTAAACCCAAGTAGAAAATTATATATAGGCTAGAAGATCCTTAGAGGGCACGCCATTTAATAATTCCGACTAACGCTAACAACTTTTAAAGGGGGATATAAACAACGTAGAGAGCTTATAATGGCACTAACAGGCGATTAATTATAGCTTAGGGAGAGGTTAAATAGGACCTATAGTACACTTAGAGGATTACAAGGTGTTTCTTTTATATATTAATAAGTTTAACACTAATTTAGGAAGGATCTGCTTCTATTTTGGTGGAGTACTAGGGGGTGTAACAATGGTTCTGGAAGAGTCCTCCATATGCGTTTTTCTGCTTACATAAGCAGATTCCCTTTGCTTCCATTTTAGTCAGTATCCTTAGCAATCACTTTGCCACCATAGACATAGGCCTATATAAGGGCCTATGTTCGTCGTAGATAGAACTAGATATTCTCATTCATTCTTTCCAATATCATTCAGTTCATCATTTCTCTATCCCTTGCATAGATGGCGTCCATGCGTTTGTGGCCTATGCGCGACGCTCGCGACAGTAGGGACTGGAAGAGGCCGCAGAGGGCACCAGGGACTCGATTCGGCTGCAGACTCTGTCGAATACCTCTCTGCAAGACGGGCCCTTGTTGGAAAGCCCAATCGAATCAACTCTAAAGATTATGTATAGATACAAAATCATATATATATATTCGAGGGCCATCGAAATCGGACTCTGCACCTGTACGAGATGAGGCCTACGAACCTGCTGGTCTTCGGATTCAGCAGAGCCAACGCCAGGGTGCTGACTAAAATCCTTGGCATAAGGCCTTACAAGGTGGAACTCCACTACAGTCTATCTTTTATAACCCAACGTGTGCCATATGTGAGGACAAATATAGACGGTGTAAAATGTTCCAAATTATTCACCACGGATTTCAGAAGCAGTATTTTATTTGTAGAAGATCAGTGGCAGAATAATAGCAGCGGCTTCCTATTTATCCCTGATAATTCTCACTCATGGCCGTTTATACCTCCATAGGGATTCTGCTGCAAACTCTAACTCTAAATCCTGTAAATTTCACCTGATTTGCAGAGACCTGTAGAGCCAGTCTCCCTTTCGATGTTAGCTTCTGAACCCAATCGTTCTCAGACATGGCTACTCCCCAATCGGGGTGCATAAGGTCCTCGACTTGCTCAGGAACAGTTATTGTTCTTCATTTTCTTGAATATCTTCTTCGCTTGCTTCCCATGTAATTCTTAATCTTCCTCTCAAACCAGAGGAGCATCCCCACACGTGTTGAATCTGTAGAAGACGGCCAGACTACAGCAACCTATCTCCGTAGTCTATGAAAGTCACTCCTGTGTGAAGCGGTAGGTACTTCGAATTGTGCCAAGCAACGAGTCGCGAGAACCAGCGATTCTTTATTGCCTGCGCGTTGTAGTAAATCTTGTGATAGGTTGCGCGGTCGCCGCGCCCGAACAAGGTTGGAATGGCGATTTCGAGGTCCAGATAAATATTCCTGGCTAACTCAGCGCCCCCTTCTCACTTAGTCATTTTTCTCATAGTGGGGTTGTAGGACTTGAAAAGGGAGTGATTACATGGATAATTGAATCGCCTGATAGCTGTTAAACCAGTATCAATAGGGATCCCTAGCTCCTTCGCGGGTAACTTGAAGATGTCAAGCAGCAATTCTGTCTTCTTGCGAAAATTTTCTGACATCTAGAGCGGACATATGAGATGGAAGTTGAAGAACAGAAAGTCTTTGCGGCAAAGCGATTCATTTAAGAAGGGCATATCCTAGTTGAAGAGGTCGTTACGAGTCCTTTAGCAGCAAAAATTTGAGGAGGTTGCGCAGGTAGTGCGTGTTGATTTGGGTTTTCGGAAGGCAAGGCGGGAGTTCGAGCCAAGATTGCGAGACCTAATCGATGCCATTAGAGGGATGCTGCTCTTCTAGTATATTACGATATGTATCCCTCTCCGGAATTAGGTCGAGACTAGACTGACTGGTGTAGTTTTGTGCTATTCGTGATGTACGTGATTTTTTTGGGATGAATGGCGTCCTCAGTGAAATCGATGTCCGGGGGCAGTTTCAAAAGATGATCAGAAATTTTGTCGCTCATTGCCGGCTCGTTGATAATCGTTGTACGAGCGCAAGCCAATACAGCAGGCCAGAGCTTCCATGAGTCCTAGTAAACAGGCACATGCTGATCCCTTAATGGGAATTTTACGAGTCTTGACCTCAAACTTTATTCCACTTAAAGATTCTGTTTTTGATGAATGGCGAGCAAGGTCCATAAAACGACACCCATATATGTCAGAGTGGTAACTTCTATTCGTTCATAGCGGGTTGCGGGTTCGAGAGATACTCTCCTAGATTGTACGAAGTTCCGGGTTCTTCATTAGCATTTGTTGAATCTCATTAAATGGCATAGAGAGGCTTAAGAACATGCAGAGAATAATGCCAGAGCTGATACATGGGTTTTCGATTCGTAGAATTTATGGCTCACTAAAGTTTGTCAGCTTGGGTCATGCCAGAGGATATTTCGTGGCCTTGATTAGCGAGATTAAATGGTTGTTTTGCACATTTATCGACCTGAAGCAGACCTTACATATTCTACAAAATCCGCCGAGCATTAGCAAGAGATGAACTGCACCCCATTCAACCTTGGTATCCCAGAGGACGTTGTGCACTATCTTCAGCCTGTTTGGCACCAGTCCAGCCTGATCCTACCCGAAGCCGATTCTTAACCTCTGCTGTGAAAACATCTCTACCTCTCAATCATGGAACCTCCGATTCTGGTTGTCTCCAAACAACGTCACTCTAATAGAAGGTAAGGCATCAGTCTCGAGTAGTCGTAATCTTTCTTCGAAAGTATTGTTAATGTCAATTTTTCCGCCCGATCCAACGATGAATACGCCACCAGCGCTATGAAATATTTAGAAGAGAACTTGCGGGGGTTTTTCGAATATGAACTTACGATCCTTCCGGTAGTGGATCACTCTCATTGATCGTTATCGATATATCCTTTTCAACCTTGCTCTTATACTCCTTCTCCGCCTCCTCAATGGCCTTTTTGACAATGTCGTAATCCGCCTTCCTAGCCCTGATTCGGAGCTTGCTCTCATTAAGCGCATACAAGCCCTCCAGTATCAAATTTTTGCAAATGTCTTCGTATTTGGCCTTATCCTTAGTATAGCTGTCAAGCTTCGCGCGAGCCTTCTCGAAAAGGTCATCTAGCAGCTCCTGGCGAGCACTTAACACACGCAACCGGGTTTTATTGGCGACGGTGGATCGGGTGATCTGCTGGGACATGGAGGCTTGCTTGAACTTCTTCTCGTAGGAGGAGTCGATTGCGGCGGTTTCTTGGCGCACAAGCTTGGATTTTTCGATAGCGAACTCCTCATCAGCCTTCATGTCAATCTCATTGGCCTTCTCAAGAGCTTCTTGGCGGATGAAGGCTGTCATCTTCTTGAGCTCACCGGCGACCTGCACAGGGCACAGTTAGCGGGGGAGCTTTCCGGCTGCACTGGGCTCGACTTGGAGCGTATGAAGCTGTTCTGACCTGGTCTTCGGACATTGCGTGAACCTGCGACATGGTGGCTTTTTGGAGGAGGTAGCAATTGCTCAGGTTGAGCTTGGTTGTGGGTGGAAGATAGCGGTTTGGTGGAGGTGGAGGATTAGATGCTAGGTCGTGGTTTGAGCTACGTTCGGAGATTCGTTTACGGCGATAGCGGTGCAAAAGCAACCAAGCAACTGGGCGACACTGTTCGCAACTGCATTTCCAAAATTACGTTAGCAAGTCAAAAGTATAGGCGCATACGAGGAGAAGGTTATGAAGTCACATGGCAGCCCTTTTTCTCTCCAACAAATCAATACATGCACAGACTTCTGTAGCAACTGCAGAAAGCATTCAAATACAACACGACATCATCACGCTGCTGATCCTTGCCTGCTCGCCTCGGCTGGACGCTAGCTGTGTCTCGTGAACCGCTACGACACCGTCAACTAACCTCGACACTCCCAATCCCTCAATCCCCCAATCCCTCCGCCGATTCCGCGCGCTGGCCGCCAGAGAAATACTCCAAGGCTCCGTATCCAGCATGCAGTCAGCAGTCAGGTAGCATCGGCGTTTTTGTGCGACTGCTCTTGCGTTCCGTCTTCAGCTTCAATATGGTGGAGCTGTCTGCCGGAGCAAGCGTTGCTGTAAGTTCAAGAACCGTTCAAGCCCTGAAAACCCTTGCAATTATAAATCTTTGATATACCCTCGAATGCTAACTTCCAGGTTATCGTAGCTCGGAGTTATCGTCGGACTGCTCTCCACAAGTATCCAGAGCATCGGCTTGACTCTGCAACGCAAGTCTCATCTCCTGGAAGAAGAAAAGGAAGATGGCCTCTCCCGGAGACCACCATACAGACGCCGAAGATGGCAAGTCAGTGATAATCTCTCTATGCATGGCTATTGGGGCAACGCGCTGACTCTTACTAGTTGGGAATGCTCATGTTCATCGTTGCCAACATCGTTGGAAGTACAATACAAATCACAACCCTTCCACTGCCTGTCCTCTCGACTCTCCAAGCGGTACGATCACACCCACCCTTTGCGCCTTATTGCATAAGATTCTGACAATTGCAGTCCGGCCTAGTATTCAACTCCATTTGTGCATCTATTATTCTTAGCGAACCATTCACTCGATATTCCCTCATAGGCACAATACTTGTCGCCGCCGGTGCAGTGCTGATTGGAACATTTGGTGCTCTTACGGAGCCATCTCATAATCTCGATCAACTACTTGGCCTTCTCGGGAGGCGCCAATTTCTCCTTTGGCTCTGGGGCACTGGCCTGGCTGTTGTCTTGATTTTAGTCGCCACCTGGGCTATGAAACGCTTCTTCCCTCGCCCAACAGCCCGCCTACGTCTGATTCGTGGCATGTGCTTCGGTTGCATGAGTGGCATCCTTTCTGCTCATTCACTCCTGGTCGCGAAATCCGCGGTCGAGCTTCTCGTTCGAACAATCGTCGATCGCCACAACCAATTCAACCGATGGCAGTCTTGGATGATCTTATTAGGTCTCGTGGCTCTCGCCTTACTACAACTCTACTATTTGCATCGTGGACTAAAGCTCTGTAGCACTAGCGTACTTTATCCCTTCGTATTTTGCATTTACAATATCATTGCAATTCTGGACGGTTTGATTTATTTCCACCAATCATCTCGGTTACCAGCATGGCATGCTGGACTCATTGCAGTGGGGACCGCCATCCTCCTTTCTGGTGTTTTAGCGTTGAGTTGGCGACTCGATGAGTCGACTCATGAGCCCGGATCCCCCACACTCACCATCAAACACAGAGGCCGTGTTCCCACCCCACAAACGGCCCTTACTCCAGGAATGGGATTTGTTCACTCCAGTATGCCGGAAGATGAAGGGTCAGAATATGGGGCGGATGGGGAAGGACCTTCCAATCTTATCCACTCTTCGCTACTGGAGTGTCCCTTTGACGAGGAGGCCGCATTCGACCCACCCAAGCTCAATATACCTATGACCCAAGCTGATAAAAAGCGCAAACGTAGCGCTGATGAGACCACACCGCTCCTTCGGACTTCCACCACGCCAACCCTTAATCTAACCCCCCAATCTAAGAAACGAACCTCAGGCACAAGATGGAGCCCCGGTTTAAGCTCCAGCCCACGACGCCCCGCCCCAAGAAGACGCCGTATGACAATCTCAGAGGAGGTAGGGGAAATTTGGGATGAATTGAACGACCGGGAAGACTTGCGACGCGGTGTCAATCTCCGATCTCCAGCACGGAGATCTGCAGATCTTGAGAGACCCAGGCCTAGATCAGGTACCTTACCCGCCCGGCGAAGAGATTCGAGCGACCAATTTCGGCGACGATCATGGTGGGAAGGTATGAGCCTTGGCGCAGGCAGCTTGAGCGGCAAGAGACCAATGTTGAGCGATGAAGATTTGGCCATCGCGCACGACAGAGACGGTGATGATGGAGAAGAGACAGATGCAAGCAATGCAACTTCGGGCCTCCTAGGTCTGGAGACAAGGGGTGGAGGCGGAAGATGGGGGTTTGGCGATCAGAGAAGGAGATCGAGACAGCAGGATGGACTAGGGGATTGGTTCAAGTTGAAGTGGTGGAGGAAGAGGCGGAGGGACGGTGGTCAGAATGGTAATTAAGAGTAGGATATTAGACACGGGAATAAGGATCGCAGTTTGACAGACAATATATACTCAGGGGCTCGAGTATGCGTCTGGCCAGAATTGAAAATAGGCTATTATGTATGAATAGAAACCGGGAGTAAACGTATGAATCCGATTCTCATTGAGGTATTTCTCGAAGATAATGAGTGATAGAAGGTATCTAGCCTTAAAGCTTAGCTGCACAATTACGACTCCACCCCGATCAACCCCGATCCACGTTCTGCAAAGGCGGAAACTCCTGGCAAAATCCCAGCTAGCCCAAAACATCAACGAGGCATCACCACCACCACAGACGACTTCTAATTCAACATCATGCTAGTCTCACTCACCGTCGGCAAAGTCGATGCTGGTGTCGCTGTACTCCTAACTGAAGATAAACGTCTTGTATGCCCTCCCTTCATCTCTACTATCCCATTGTCTACACCTTAATTTCAGAAATACCCATGCAATGATCCCTAACCCTCCTCCTAGATTGAATTCCCCTCGATCCTCCTCCCCCCGGACATCTCCTCAGGCTCCATAGTTGACATAACTGTCTCCCGAAACCACGCCTCGGAAGCCGCCTCAGCTTCCGCCTTCGCCGCCCTCCAGTCCACCATCTACCGCACCTTCGGTCAGAAAACGCCCTCAGCTCCCATCCTCCGCTGCCGCAATGCCACCCAGACCTCCGTTGTCCTCGAATGGGACCCAATCGACATCGCGACCGCGTCTCTGCGGGGCTTGACACTATACAGAAACGGGGGCAAGGCCGGCACGATCCCCAACCCTAGGGACGTGCACAGCACGAAGCTGAGCGGGCTGGCGGTCGACACGGAATATGTCTTCCACCTAGTTCTGCGGACGTCCGCGGGCACGTACTCCTCCGAGAAGCTGGCCGTGCGGACGCACAAGATGACAGAGCTGTCTGGGATCACGATCACGCCTGGTCACATGCCGGCCACGTTGCGCGAGAGCTTGCAGAAAACCGTTGAGAGGATTGGCGCCAAGATTGTAGACACAGTCAGGATCGATACCACGCATTTCGTGTGCACCGAGGGCAGGGGCCAGGCGTGGGAGAGGGCGGTCGAGAATAACATACCGGTTGTGGTGCCGGATTGGGTCAAGGGATGTGAGCGGGAGGGGAGGATAGTGGGCGTGAGGGGATACTATCTGAACGCAGATCCGAGGCTCAGGAACGTGGGACCTGGCGTGGGTATGCAGCAGAGGAGCCCACAACTTCCGCCGCAGCCAAGTCCGACCACCCAGGTCACGCCTCCTACTCCAGAGCGGGCGTCTGCGAGTTCGCATCAGGAGAGGGAGAAGGAGGATGACAGGCCTCCGCCTCCGCCACCAAAGTTTGAGCGGGAGAAGGAAAAGGTTGCGGCTGAGGCGCCGGAGCCAAAATCCGCGACAGAGGAACAGAAGGTCAGGACAGAGGACCTGAAACCCACGAGTCCGAGCGTGGAGGACGGGGAAGAGACAGAATCAGAAGAGGAGATGGGCGGAGAGGAGAAGGCTGCGGAGGCTGGATTGTCTACACATGGGAAGCAGGGAGGTGGTGAGACACCAGAGGACGATGGAGCGAGTTTCCATGATGTCAAGCTGTGACGAACTTTAGTCGGACAGCTCCTTGTCGTTTACAGTTTTAACTTAATGCTCTTTTCCACGTCTTATACTATTCTTGAGATACCTCCTCTACGAAGTTCGCTTGGAGTTTCTAGAGCACAGCATACGGCGAACGACTGTGAACACTTCACTTCTGATTCTGTACTATACCTAGATGTAAACGGCTCGGCCGTACTTCCGCCAGGAACATAGGGACATTATTTTGACACATTCTAACACACATAAACCCGTATGTATGTGCAGCTTTCAAAACTATCAGCTAAAGCGCCTGGCTTGGAAGGGTGAGGTTGAAAGAAGAGGTGCTGGTGTTGGAAGTCACTAGCCGACCTTTTCCTAAAGAGGGCACAGTTTCCATGGCCAAGTCCTCCCCCAACATCAATTGATAGCTACCCGCACCACGGACATCACAACCACCGTAGTAACATGCATGCCCCTCTACGGTCTTACATCAATCGTAGCTGCCTCTCCTCTAGAGGCTCCATGTAATTCACCTGCGCCTCCGCTCTGACGCATAGGACCGGACGGAGATGTTAATCGCTGAAAGCAGCAATTTGTTCCTCAAGCTAGCAAAAGATGGACGTCTCACTGTTTCCTAGAGCTTATTCTTTTACTGCGGGGCATAGCAGGGTCATCTAGGCCCTTGTAACGTACTTATGATGCTAATAAATGCACTGGCTATATAACCATTCAGCTGCAGGAACCGACACCTCCCAGGCATTGCTTTACTATTTCCAGTCTTGCTCCCTCTTCTCTATCATCAGTTGTTATCGACCTTATCTTGCTGAGTTTGCAGCTGCAGATCCACTTGGTTTGATAGAGATATATAGGTAAGCTCGCTCCCCATCAGGATAGATAATCTCATATCAACTTCAAATCAATACCGCTCTTCATATTTTACCAGACTGACGCGATGGGCGGTCTAACCAGTAAAGTCAAAGCTACCTCAGCTTTCTCGAAATCTGAAAAGATGTCCTCCCCGGTTGCAATGACACACTTTCCAAAGTGCCAATCAACATTTAAACCACCATTAATCGCCAACGAGAACGCATATCTCGGAGACGTCGCTAGCAGGTACATCTCTACCCTCCACTACGCCCCTGACCTTTCTGCTCCCTCTTCGCCTCTCCTGCACCCAGGCCGTGCCCAATGCCTCCCCTGAACGTCATACTAATATTGCCCTCTCCTAGTGAGAAGATTGACCCCGAAAAGCCGATATCCTGCGGTTTCTACCGTCTCGAAAAAGGCACGCCGCTGGTCTATACCTATACCTATCACGAGATGAAGATTATTGTTGAAGGCAGCTTTGACATTAGCGACGTGACAGGGAACAAGGTGCATGCCGTAGCGGGAGACGTGTTTTACTTTCCAAAGGGAGCTAAAATCACTTTCGAGACTGAGGATTACGGATTAGTATTTTACACCGGGCAGAGGAAAGAAGGCGCAGCGTGAGTAGGAGAAAGAAGAGAGAGTATGGCGCTTTGGGGGATGTTAACTTAGGCAATGGTATGAATATTCCAAGAAATAAATGAGTATGATTTTGTCGAACGATAGTCCTCAGCATTAATAGCTCAAATGTATGGGTATCATTCTAATACTCTAGTGGTCATCATACCGTGAAGCCACGGCTCATATGATTCTAACTACAGGCAATATTGCCTATGAAATTATCCCCAAGATTGGGGTTTGTTAACATCATTACTGGGGATTAAGTATGGAGAAAAGTGACGCCCAGATGCTGACCGGAACCCCGTACAGAACTACCGTATATTGCTCGAGTGATATCGGCACGACGACTCATGTGCAGAATTCCCTGTCTTCCTTATCGCTGCGTAGTCCGCAGAGCAAAGATAGCAGAACTCATGGCTGCATCTCGAACCTAGCGCAATGCAGTCAGCGGGAGTTATACTTCGCAAAGGCAATAGCTAACTTACAGGTCATGTGATCGCACCCGGAGATCTTCTCAATCCTCCATTCACATCCGGGACAATTCTTCGCAATCTTCTCAACCAGCTTCGTCGATGCCTCCTCTTCTGCCTTTTTCTTCTTTGGGTTGATGCGATAGTCATACTCCTCGCACGTCTCCCCTTCGTGCCAGGCTCGCTCATGAACAGTACAGGCCTTGAACCCGCAACTTATGCAGCGGAAAATGGGACCTTCGGCGCCGGATTCATGGATCTGGCCTGACGTGCACCCTGCAGGCGAGATACACCAGCGGAACTCAGAGATGGTGTTGAGAGCAGTGCGGGTGGCGAGTTGGTCATATTTCTGGAATATCTCTGTTGATGCGTGGGCTTGAACGTCCGAGTGGTGAAGTATCTCCTTGCATTCCGAGCAACTGATTTTATCCCATGCTCTAGTTTCCAAATTCGATACAATCCAACTCTGCAAGCATTCCCGACAAGTATGCGCCTCGTGTGCGCATTTCTCCGTGATCTGCTTAGGGAAATCGGCTGCTGGTTTGTTGTCACCGCAAATTGAGCACTCAATGGCTGTCTTACGCACGCCTCGAGCTTCAACTTCCTTTTCGATGTCTCGAAGATACTGATCTCGATCTCTTGTTTCCTTGAACTCACAGCGGAGCTCGGATCCACAAAGCAAACCGGCATCTCTCGCGGCAAGAAGAGTAGGTGTAGCGCTGCATTTGAGCTCCCGTTCTCGATAGACAAGTCTTATTTTCTCCTCATTAAAAACTCGGAATCCCTTGCCTAAGGATTTTGCGGCTTCATATCTGATTCGTAGAACGGAGACTAGGCCTCGGTCAATCGCTCCGGCGTCGAAATGGATCAAATGGATATCATCTTCGCACTTCAAAACGAAGTAGTCTGATGCCTCCACGATAATTGTGTTGTCAGGAGAAGCTTCGAAATAAATTTTGAACTCCTCCCGATTCACTCTCCACAAGTCGTGCTGCAGAGGGGCCCCATCGATGCTCAGTTGGATTTTTTGCACGTCGTCAATCCCGAGCCGATTTGCTGCATGATTTCGTATGTCTCCAACACTCACTTCCTCGTCCTCGGAGTAATACAGTGACCATTTCTTTCCACCAAGCGCAGCAAAACGCACCTCCAGAGATGGCATGGCGTCTACGACAAAAGTGATCTCGAGAGTGATCCCAGAGCTCTTCTGTGCATGATTTGTGAACAGCTCTTTCGGGTCGTCGTTGAAATTTTCACCTTTATAGAGAAACCGAATTCTTCGTGATGCGCCTGGCAAGTTGACCATTCGACATGCAACTGACCTTAAATCCATGAGAGAAGTGTTTGAGATTGGAATGCTCCGTTTGGGGCTGGTCAACAGTATGTAACGACTGAGAAACGTTTTGATTGGTCCACGTTGCGGATCAACTGGATAGAATACCTCGGAGTCTATCTCGGATGACTCCAGATCGATAACTCCGTTGAAAAAAGCGATCCGCCATGGATCTTGCAGGGCAAGGTGTTCCGCAAGAATAGTTCTAAGATGATTAAATGTCAAACGCTCAGCCTGGATTGTCCCAGCAGGGAACCTCATCCAGATTTGTTTGCCTCCCTCATGCAAAATGAAAAGGACATCATTGTCCGGTAAAGATTTCGGAACTCTCGGGTCTTTTGTATAGAAAAAAGGTCTGGGTCCAGTGATTTTACTGCTATTTGAACTCATCAGTGATGTTGAGGATCTATCAACAAGCTTCGTGCAGCTCGAGCCCGTTGCTTGGCGCCATTGAATTAGAGCTCTTGTAGAGATATTTTCCCCAATAAGTGTGCGGTCGTCGATTTTTAGCTCACGATCTTCGTAGAAAAGCTGAATGTCCCCTGCGAGACAGTTTTCTCTCTTGGCAAGCAGTTCTCGAATTCCTCCAACCTTTTGGAATTGTTCGAATCGTACAGAAAATGTGGCATTGTACTTTTCTTGGCATTGAAGCAACAAATAATCACTCTGAATGACGTATATCACATTCTTTTCTTGAGGATCATTTGATTCCATGCCGAGGCTCTGGAGAGAAGCTGATTCTCCTGACATTTCCGGAGCATTCTCGCTAAATTGGCAGTCATGACGCTCGAGGTTGGGTGACTGATTTCGTGATGTACTCGTCCCTTTTCTTACAGCTTCATTATCGAATGTTAAATTAACACGCCATATATCCTGAGCTCCTAGATAGCGGCCCATCAGAGTCCTTAGCTGAGAGACTGTCAAACCATTCCTGATGGTACCTAGAGGGAATTCCATCCAATAATCCGCGCCGCTGCTAGGTATTATTCGGATGCAGTCGAAATACTTTTTGGAAGGACGTTTACCATAAGAATACGAAGGACGTAAATTTTCAGGAATATTAGGCTCTCGATATTTGTTTGGGATAGCTGATTCGATAGGAGCGGCTCTCTGGGCGGGCTCTGGCTTGGTGAAAACGCTCCGACGAAATGGGTTGGAAGATTGGGCTTGGTTAGTTGGAAAAGCACTTGGATTCTTCTGCCAATAGGCTACATTTTGACAACTAGTCAGCATACACAGAAGGCGAAGATAAAACTCAAGGGTCCTAATACCTTTACATGAAGGACAGTAGCCTTGCCACCTTGTACCGTTCGTCGTCATGCCAACCCCATCAGTATACATAGGATACGAAGCGGTGTATAAGACGCTGTTCGAAGCCCCGTGAGGCCTTTTGTCGGCGCAAGCACAGCAAGGAAGGTTCGTGGAAAGCTGGCAGGAAGTAAAGCTTTTATGGAAGCATGTTTCCGTAGAGGCGGGGGATTGTCTTTGGGGTTCTTTATGTTCTTGGTTTCCTGTAGCTGGAGCTGGGCGTACCCATGGGGAAGTTAATGAAGGAGGATGTATAACTCTTGTTCGAGGAACTTCTATTTGATACACAATCTCGGAGCCGGGACCAACGCCTACTTCGCCCAGCCGTAGTCCATCGTTCAAATTTTGGCCCAGATGCGACAATCGTATCTTGCTTTTATGCACATCCCGTAGCCTGGCGATTTTCTCTTTAACTTGCTCAACCTTGTTGAATGCGTAATATCGAATCGAAACAATCCGGATTCCTTCGCGAACTGGGAAGGAGGTTGAAGAGTCTCGAAGGATCAGGTAATCACTAATGTCAACATGGATTAAATTTTGCGTGGAAGTCATTCCCAAACTGCTAACAATCTCCGATGCGTCATACTCTTCAAGATTTACGGCCTGTGAGCCCGGGTTTGTTTTTGAATTGTACACCAGGTTGATACGCCAAGGGTCTTGCTCTTTGAGTTGCTCGGCGACCAATTTCCTGAGACTCCAAATATCAAGGTGGCCATCACCAATAGCTTTCCAGGCAAACTTCATGTACAGCATTGGACTAGAACGGTATTGAACGGTGATTATGTCGCTTCCTAGTGGCTTGGAATTATGGAAGGACACCTTCATGGGCAAATCATAGAAGGACGACTTAGGGGCCAAATCCAGGAAAGGAACCAGAATCAGACTCGATGTTCCAGCTCCATGTATTTCAGAGTTCCCCGCGGGTGGTTTCTCATGTTTCTGACTTATTGGGTTATGCCGCTTTAGCTTCGCGAGACCAGAGCCGAAGACATTCATTCTCCTATACGACGAAGGTTGCGCAATGCTATGAATTTAGTAAGAGGGCTGTGTGCTTGGTGAAGAAGCTGGCATAACGCTCAGCGCTTGAGTGAGGACCTTCAAATGATAAGGTGCCGTCGGCCTATAATAGAAGTACAACTCACCAGCTATAGCGCCATCCTTGGCAGGTGCCGCTTATGTCATAAATCAGACGCTCCGTAGTACAGCCGTAGAATTTTAACCGAACTCAGTTAGATTAGCACGTGCTTAGTTACGGTAGGCACGCTAGAAGATCACTTATGTAAGGGAAACAGCGGCCATGCACCCTCTCAACAATTCCGGTGGTTAGCGTAGCCACGTCCGCATGGCCTTTTTGTAGGGGAAGTTTTGGTATTTTTGCTGTTTAAGGGAAAGTTAATAAAACGCGCTAACCACCGGAATTGACGAGAGGGTGTAGGTAGGCACATAATGTCTGTGCTAAGCTTCTACTGCCAAGGTTTCTAATTGGTTCAATAGATCAAGCATAGAGATCGAGTCTATATCTGCAAATATTACACCTTAAATGAAGACGTATAAAATTAGAGTTGATTTAAGTCTGGTGCTGGTTTGACCTGGGTCCGAGTTGATCATTTGGTGCAATTACGCTCCTATGAATTTCCTCTGAAGCACAAAGGGCTAGTAAACATCTGAAATCATCAGCCTGGCAAATATCTCGGAACTTTTACCCTAATTTACCTCAAGAAGATATCAAATGTATACTCTCTTAGAATTCAAAATCTACCATAGAAAGGCTTAGTCGTTTTAATAGGTATGTTGTATGGATATAAGTGATATGCTGATACAATAGTAGACATCTGCGTCTACTCCATGTCAAGCCTCCTCCAAAACGCCCCAGTGAGTATGCTGCCACAAATGCTGCCATACAAAACGCCCCTTCGGATCCCTATCGACCCAAGAAGCCACTCAACCCCAGCAAATTACAGGACTATGTATACGAATATAGAAGATATTTACAGGTAATATTTCGGCTGTATACAGCACTCAAACGTCTTAGCTATCTCGCTCGTGGCCTTGCTTAGCAATACTTCCCGCCCTGCTCCCCCTTTGGCTAAGCGGTACATAGTACTCGCCCTCTAATTCATGCACGAGAGGGGCGCTGGGCAACTCATGCACAACACCGGGGCTGTTCAACGGCGTCGGCAGCTCCTGAGGATTAGGGCTGAGCAGATGATCATGCATTCCCGGCGATCCTGGGCTCCTTGGGTCGCCATACCCGTACGCACCCCGCTTGCTGCTGCTGCCCAGCGCGGTATCGTTGGCCGGCGACGCGAGCTCCGAGACCTGGGTGCCGAAGAGCTCCTGCGGCTTGTTGGCACCGTAAAGCCCGTCATCCGCGCCTTGGGTTTTGGCGTCGGTGGCGATCTGCGTGTTGTCGAGTTCTCCTGACTTCGTCGGGTTCCGCCGGCGTCTGAACCAGATGATTGCGCCTACGAGTATGAGTAGTAGGAGAGCGCCGCCCCCAGCTGCGATACCTGCTATTGCGCCTATCCCAAGGCCAGATTTTGAAGGTGTGGATGTAGAACTCGGGTTTGTAGTTGAATTTGAGGGTGGCATGATGGGGACAATATGGGAGGCTGGTAGTGGGTCTGGGAATGCGGCCTGCGCAAGGGTAAAGTTGCCACGCTGGTGGTCGACTATTAAGTAGGCTTCTTGTAGCAGGGTCCTGCCTAGGGTGTACTGGGTATCATTTGCGGCGCGTCGGATCGGGAAGTAATTTGTTGCATTAGCATAGATAGGGTACGAGGCCTGGAGATCAAAAGCCGCGTATGGAAGGACGATATTAGTGTAATTGCTGCTGGTGTCAGAGGCAGAGTTGCCGAGTTTAATGGTGATGGAGGGATTGAGAGATTGAAGCTGGGAATGTATAGTGTCGTTAACTAGGTAGAGGTCCGTGGTTGGATCGTATGTTAAGCCGAATGCTTTCTCGAAGCCGTCGCAGATATCGCGTGGTAGCCAGAGGTGGGGAACAGTTGAGTCAATGAGAGAGAGATGACCGGTTGTGGTAAGAGAATATACGCCTTGTAAAGAATTCATGGCTACGATTGATTGAACGCCAACGGTAAGAAGGCGGGAATCGTCGCTGGCAAAGGAGAACGAGACATTGCTGGGAGTAAATCGGGTATCATCGTAACCACCAAGGACAAGATTTCCGAATACTGATTTGAGGCCTATGGAACAAGTGTTAGCGCTGCAGGGCGTCTCAGCTGGTGGAATACTTACGGTATTTCGCTCCAGCCGTATACCCATAGGCAAGACTAGGTATCTTCGTCTGGTTCCATAATTGATGAAGGAAGGAGTTGATCGGCTGGCTTAAACTAGAGAAACTAGAAGGCTGAACTCCTAAACCAATATGGCCCATGTAGTAATCCATTTCTGCAACTCCGGCAATAATTTGCTTGTCCAGCGATAGTACCGAAGTATCTGAGGCTGTTCCTAGCGCTGCCCTATCATATCCATATACCCCACTCCCAGTGTAATTCAACTCCTTCTCCAGATCAAGACTGTACACACCAATTGTTGACCATGTAGAGGACATATTGGATTGGAATCCAGGGCTTGCGGCGCTGTTGAAGGTCTGCGCTCCTCGCAAACTGGGGCAATTCGCGCCATCTTCTGGATAGCACCCCTCTGGCACGATGACCCATGTTTCCCCACTCTTAGTAGAGACTTGAACGCGCAAGTCTTGCCCGGGAGTACCGACGTTAATGTTGAAGGTAGACCAAGCTCCATCGTTGCCGTCGAAGCTCTGCGACGGCGGTACTACATAGGGCGCGGGAACTGTGGAAGCTCGCGGCCTGATGGACATTTTGTGGGGTTAAGTTGAAACGAAAAGCGTAGTCGGAGAATGCTGAAACAAAAGAAAATGAGATATTAAATGTAGATGAATTAGATGGAAAAGAGAGAAATGCGCAGCAGCATTAAGGACATAGTGTAGAGACTCTCGAAAAGAAAAACGACAAGCAAAGTTTCTCCAGGCTTTGGTAGCGTTCACGTCGCAAGACAATAACTTAGCCAGGTCGCAGGTTGGTTGTGGATCATAAGGTAAGTTATGCAAGACAAGGCTAGCCAGCATTGGAACTTGGCCGCTGCAGGCCCAGATCGGGCGTTCTCCGAGAAAGCAGCACGGCATTCAAACAGCAGAGGATGCACAGAGAAGGGGAAATCAGTGGCCTTGAATCTTGATTCGAAGAGGGTTTGCAGTGGCTGAGCAGCTGAGGGCTTTTTTCCTTGAGGGCTGAACGCCATGATGGCTGGGGCGGTCTTGGAGTTGGCTCTGTGTGGTCCAGATAGACTCGGCGGCACTAAACCTCGCCTTCTGGCCCAGCCTGATTGGGTGCGTGGGCGACTTCGCCTCCACAAAACCCATACCACTCACTTGGAGAGATGCTACCCAACAGGGTTATCCGTAATTACCCTCCAAGCTGAACCAAGCTGCAGGATGCCATGTCCAAGATGCCACCCCTTGCTCCGGAGTCAGGACTGCGAGGAGAGGACAAGCGGAGGGATCAGGGACTCCTAGACCACGGCTTCAAGTTTGCCCGCATTATTTTTCCCTTGTCTACCCTCGACAGTTCGCATTTTTTGAATACGGCATGCCCAATAGCAAACCTTGTGGATGCAGAACGGCTGCCAGTTATGAATCTCCATGGTTGCACATAGTGAGCCGAAATAGCAGCATCGGAACATCGTGTGAGCAACGACAGACTCACCAAGAACGGGTGACGTGGGTTAGGCTGTTGCAAGAAGCCTCTCTAAAGGCTGAGCTTTGCCTCGAAGAGACAATATTGGTGGCCCTCGCTCTCAGCCGACCTACACGGCCACAGCAAAACCGTTGGCTGGAGCCGCTTATTGGTGCACTCCAGGAGCTGGCTCTTGCATGCAATTGGCAAGGGCTTGGGCAATGGAGATTGACGCAGGGATCTGCTATTCATAGGCCTGTCGCACGACGCCCGCCTACAAGGCTGCTGCACCTCTCTGCTGCGTTCAAATAATAATTCCCATATCCCCTTTGTCCTCTGATCACTACCTAAAGATGTTTTGATCTTGTCATTTCTGACTGTAGAACCGTTTGTATTTCTTGCATCCTTCCGCTCGTTACATGTTTTGATACTGCGAAATGCTCGTCTCCAACATGCGGAGTCTTTTGATCTTTTGCGCACTTGCTGCAAATTGGCCTTCTTTTGCGAATGGCGAAACTCTTGTCCGCAGGCGTGAGTAACTCAAACACCGCCGAATAAATTTATAGCGCATTGCTGACATTGATTGTTTAGAACTTTTTCCGACAAGTAAGTGCTTACCGTCTTGGTGGTTCATTTTTGGTTTCAGCACCAACCCCTACGCCAACAACGACCGACTAGGCTACCCTTCTAACCCTTCCTTCAGCAAACTCGTCGACGGTTTCTCCTTCATCTTCAATAAGCTCTACATCTTCAGTATCATCGAGCTTTGTCATAACATCGACGTCTTCAGTTCCTGAGAGACATATTCAAAGCTTGTCAAGCAGCACTGTGAATTTCTCAGATATCTCTTCCCAAACATCTAGCAGCTGGTCATCGAGCTCTACCGTCGTTTCTATATCTAGTTTATCCAGCAGCTTGAGCTCCTCTTCTATCTCCTCCACGTCTTCAAGACCCTCTTCGTCTTCAAACTCGAGCTCCTTAATCTCATCTACTACTTCATCGAGTGTGTCAAGCTTAACAAATTCCTCTTCATCAATTCCTATCTCGACAAATTCTTCAGTCAGCTCTACTGCAGCTTGCACTGGATGTGTCCTAGAGGCGTCCGGGCCCGTAACACTTACCTATACCGCGCCCGTCCAAGAGAGTACCTTCATTGGTGGCACAGTAACAACGGTTCTCGTGACATATCCTGATGGCGAGGTCTCCACAAGCTTCACAACCAATTTTGCTTCAAATGCAACCATTGCGCCTAATGCAACAGACGTCCATTTGACGCTCACTTGGACTTGGGACGCAGCCCCGGACGTTACTTTGTAAGCTATCATGTCCATTCTATTACCACAAAACTAACTGCAACAGAACATATCCGACAACATATGTTGCGTATACTGATATTAGAGGTGGTCTTGACGCAAATGAGACCGCTAGTCCCACCCCAACCCAAATTCTCGAAAGGGAAGAGTCTACTTGCATTCAGGGTGTTGAACCTCTAGAGCTCTTCCCACCTGCGGATGGAAATGAAACCCCATTCATCCAACCATTGATTAATGAAGATTCGGGAACCTTTCAAACTCTTCCACCAGCACTTATTGACTATCTAAAGACGCAAGCTGAAATCATCAGCGTGTTTAATGGATCAAACATAGCTACGTGCACAACGCAACAAATCGAATCATTTACAGGCACGGTTACTCCCATCGCCTCCATTTCGGCTAGCATCGCCCACAGTTCGGCTAGCATCGCCCCCATTTCGGCTAGTTCTGGACCGATAACCGCAACATCTACGCTGATGACGCCCGCATTTCTTACCGCACCCGAAACAATTCACACCACTGTCACGGGACCAATTAGGGAGCCTCCAGCCAGCGTTTCAGGTGCTAAATCAGGTCCTCAAAACACGCCACCGCAGCAGAGCCCCGTTAATAGTCCACCCCCAATTGTTTCAATACAGGGTGGACCGTCTGTACAGCAAGCGCCACCAAACCAGCCTTCCGCAAGCAAACCGGGGATTGGGGATATAATCGCGTCGCTCATTGCCAATAATCCGTCCGTGATAAATAATCCTCCTGTGAGTCAAGGAGGGAACCCGCCGCCACAGACTCAGCCCGGGAGCCCTCCGGTTATTACGCAATCAGCAGGCAACCCGCCAGGCGGACAGTCAATCACTGTAGGAAACACGCCTATTGCTGTCGGGCCGGTCCAATCCGCAACAGGAGGGCCACCTGGAGGCATTGTCATTGGCTCACAGACGCTCCAGCCAGGCCAGGCGACTACTATCGGCGGTGTTGTCGTATCCGTACCTCCAGGCGGATCTAGCATCGTGGTTGGAGGCAGCAATACTATCGCCATCAACCCGGCGAGGCCCACTGCACCTGGTAACCCAGTTCTGACAGTCGGCGGTACCCCCGTGACTGCTGGTCCTAGTGGTCAATTCGTTTTCGGTACACAAACTCTAACACCCGGCGGCCCAGCTATTACAGTCTCGGGCACTGTGTTAAGTCTTGGCCCCTCGGGCACCATTGCCATCGTGAATGGAGCAACCCAGACTCTCGGGCCTGTTCCCGGCAACCCCGCGATTACAGGCGCCCCTCTCCTCACCATCAACGGCCAAACCGTCGCCGCGACAGTGATAAGCGGCACGACCGAATTCGTCGTTGGCCCCGGGACAACCCTCACCCCCGGTGGCGTGCTCACGGTTAGCGGCACCGTATACAGCCTCCCCGCCAGCGGCTCCGGCTCCGTCGTCGTCGTCAACGGCGTCACCTCTACGCTCAACAACCCGGGCCCCGTCACCGTCGCTGCAATCCTCACCCTGAATGGCCAGACGTACTCGGCGACCGTCATCGACGGTACCACGGAGGTCGTCATTGGGCCCGGCACGACGCTGACCCCTGGCGGCCCTGCTGTCACGATCTCGGGGACGACGTACTCGCTCGGCCCGTCGGCGAGCTTTATTGTTGTTAATGGCCATACGAGCACGATTGGGCCGGCGACCGTGAGCGCGAGCACGACGGGGTCCGGGGCGCGGAACTCGACGAGCACCAGTTCGAGCGGGAGCTCGACGACGACGACGACGGGTAGTAGCAGGGCGCCAGGCAATTTCATCGCGAGCGGGATTGGCGTTACTACGAAGCCCAAAGGCGGAGCAATGAGCCAGGGTATAGGGGCTGAGGGCTTTGTGGAAGGGTTAATGATCGGGGTGGCGGGGTGGTTGTTGATGTTGCTTTGAAAATAATGGTTGGGCTGGTTACGACAGCTGTTACGATACCACTGTGTTTGAGCGTGGCGTTTAGTGGATAGATAATATGATTCGGATAGGCAGCATGATGGCATGATCTGAAAGGATCCCCGGCGTCTACACTTCGTTTCTCTAGTTTTAGTGTTCTGTTGAGCGTTGCATGGCTAGTAATGTATTATGTAGTTGACAGATTGCATGTATGTAGTGTAGGATAGGATATGAGAACAAGCAATAAATTGAAGATGATAAAGTTTTGGTTTTGGTAGGGTGACAAAATAAATGAGACTGAAGCAGTTTAACCAGTTAACACGGCCTTAGCCCTTGTCACCTGCGAGCATCTCTGCTAATTGGTGATGATCGGATATACCGGGTTAACTAATATTTGACTTCGACCATGTCTATATACGCTCTAGCTTTGAAATATTTGGGGTTGTATGATCTAACAAAGTGCTACTGGTCATCTTATATCCCATGAGCCGTTTAGGTGTATACTAAGATCTTGATGTCATAGATGTGCCTTTAGATACTCAACTCCTGTAAACTGCTGAAGGGCGCTAAAGATATGTGTTGGTAAACATTTTGCTTTTCATGGAAGCTCCACTGGGGGGAAATGGTCTTGGTTAGCTGTCTAGATGTATTTGGTTAGCTCGGTTGTCATGCACTTTATGCGCTAACCACCGGAATTAATAGGAGTGTTAGCGACTCAGTCAATCGAGGCACGAGCACGGCAAGAGGGTCGCATGCAAGCCTGTACGATTGGATTGTCTATAAACGAGGATCCAAAGCTAGAGAAAGGAAAAGAGAAGAAGGGTAGCGCCGCTCGAGGTTTTATACGATCATCTGGTCACGTAACTGCGACTATCTGAAACAGTAAGAAACTGTCTGCGACAGTAAGAAACTGTCTGCGATTGTCCGCTATAATCCACCACCACAATCCACCGTTTTCTACCAGCGCCATAATATTACCCCCCCCTCCGAAAAAGCCTGCCCTCAGGCTTTGTATATCCGTATTATGTCCATAGGGTATTCTTATCCTTATGCTCAACAGGTAGCTTATTATCTTTGCTATACTAGCACTCCATCCACTTGTCCAGATACTTTAGGGGTCTGGGCTTATTAGGGTATTGGTTATAGAATTCTTTAAGCTTCTAGGGGTAACCTATAAAGTTCTAGGCGGGGTACTAGGTTAGGTCTAAATCATAACCTTTCTATTAGATACGGTATTTTAGCGTTCCTTGTACTAGTTTATAGGCTAGTATTTTATTAACTTTCTATTTATTATTACCATTTACTTAAATCGGTAGTAGAGGCTCATTCTTTTATCTAGGTAGTGGGTTATTTATAGCTTTCTATAGCTTATCTAGTAAAAAAATAGGGTAGACTTCAATTGAGTCTAGGAGTTTAACCTTATATAAGTTGCCTTCTTTATTAAGGATCTTATACGGTCCTGCTATTTTATAGTCTAGCTTATAGCTAGGCCGTTCTGTCTTCTAGTTCTTTATTATAACCTAAACCCTATTACCTATAGTAAAATCGGGCTTGCGCCTATACTTATTTACCTACTATTCTATTAATTTCTAGGCCTTCTTTAGGTTCTTATGGGCTACTATTTATACTTCTTCTAAGCATCTAGCATACTACTGTGCTTCCTTATAAGACAGTTTTTTGCGTACGGTCTATGGCCCTTCTAGTCTTTCCCAGTTAAAGCTTATATAGGGTAAGTATCCTATCTTTAGCTAAATAGGTACAAACCCCGTAGAGTTATAGGGTAGGGTTGCCTAGGCGTAGTCTATTATAGGTAGTAGTTTGCTCCAGTTGTTCTAAAAGTAGTTAATAAAGGGCCGGAGTCTCTAGTCTAAGTATTAATTTATAATCTCCGTCTAACCGTCTATCTGGGAGTAGTATGCTATAGAGAGCTTTAGCCTAATACCTAGGATCCAGGTAAACTCATTCTAGAAGGCTAATATAAACTACGGCCTATAGTTGGATATAATAGTATCTAATGGTCCGTAGATTTAGTAGACATAGTAGATATATAGTTGGGCCGCCTCTTTAGCATTAATATTCTTATAACAGGGGATTAAGAACGGGCGCTTACCAAAGCGGTTAACTAGGATTATAACCATATTATATCCGTTGCGGTCTATAGGTAACTTATAAAAGTCTATAAAGATATACTACTAGGGGCGTTCTAGTATTAGGAGTGGCTTTAATAGCCCTAGGGTCTTATCTTATGGAATTATAGACCTACGGCAGTTATCGCAGTTCTATATATAGCGGTTAATATCTATAACCATTCTGGGCCAGTAGTAACGGTTACCAATAATCTTACGGGTCTTATTCTTTTTAGGGTAGGCCATAGAGACCTAAGTATATGCTTTAGTAATAAGCTAAGTCCGTAAGTTCTATTTATCTACTACTATTAGCCGTTTTTAGTACTTAAGCAGTCCGTTTTCTAGGGACTATAGGCTAGTAGAATCCTTTACCTTTTTACGGTACTCCTATAAAGAAGGGGCCGTATAGTTTGCCTGCAGCAGTTTATTAATAAGGTTAAGTTCTATAGAATTAACAGGACATATCTTAGCGCTTAAAGGGTCTGTATTTAGTTCTGCCTATATTTAGGGGTTAAGGTATTCTAGTTATAGTAGCGTCTAAGTCTATAATAAGATCTTCGCAGCTGCCTAATTACCTAAGTCCTATTTACACCTTATAAAAGCATCCGCACGGTTAGTAGTATCTGGCCTATATATAATTAGGAAGTTAAACTAGGATAGGACCTCCGCCTAGCGTACCTACTAGGCTATAAGGGCCTTTATTATTATAAAATATTCTAGGGCTTTATAGTCCGAAACTACTTAAATAGGCTTAGGGGCTCCTTCTAACTGTATTTACCAGTACTAAAAGCTAGAGATAATGGCTAGCATTTCTTTATTATAAATTAGGTAGTTTAGCTTAGCATCTATTATAGTCTTTAAATAGTAAGCAATAGGGTACCATTTTCTATCTGTCTACTTCTAGGAGTAAACGCCAGCTATAATGCCGTCTAAGGTATTAGTTTCTAGCATTAAGGGCCGTTCTAGGTTAAAGTGGGTGAGTAAGGGAGCAAAGACCAGTCGTTTCTTAAGCTTATTAAAGGCCTGCCTATATACAGTATTAAAGTAAAAGGGCCAGTCCTTGTAGGTAAGTTGGCTTAGGGGCCAGGTAATTCTACTATAGTTCTTAATAAAGCGTTAGTAGAAGTTGCAAAACCCTAAGAATAACTACACCCCCTTTACGGTCCTTAGGGGTATCTATTAGTTAATTACAGCTATTTTTTCTGGGTCTGCCTTAATTCCGTTTATACTAATAATAAACCCTAGGTACTTTATGCGCTTAACACTAAATTCTAATTTCCTAATATCGGCCTAGAGGCTAGCCTCGCGGAGCTATTATAGGACTTTATAGATATACTCCTTGTATTCCAACTTATTCTTAGAGTAAATTATAATATCATTTAGGTAAGCTATATAGAAGTCGTTAAGGTAGTTAAAGAGTATATCATTTATATATCACTAGTACGTAGCTAGTCCGTTAGTCAGTCCAAAGAGAAGTACTTTATATTTATATGTTCCGTAATAGGTCCGAAATATAGTAAGGTCTTCTAATCTAGGGTCCATCCTAATCCGGTAAAAAGCCTAACGAATATCAAGCTTAGTAAAGATTTTAGCTCTACTTATTTAGGCTAGAGTTTTATTAAGTAAGGATAGGGGGTAGCGGTCCTTGTGGGTTATATTATTAAGTTTATAGTAGTTAATGCAGAAACAAAGTCCTCTATTTGGCTTCTTAATAAAGAGAATAGGCGAGTTAAAAGGGGCTTAACTAGGCTTAATAAAGCCCTTATTTAGGTTATTAATAAAATACTACTTTATAGCCTATAATTCGGCAGTAGACTACTAACAAAGGGGGCTATAACCAAGGGTATCTTCCTTGTCTGGCTTAATCTCAATCTTGTGGTCATACGGTTAGTAAGGTAGGAGTATGTTAGACACTATCTTAGAGAATATATCCTTAAATTTCTAGTATTAACGGGGCAGTTTTTATTCTACTAGCTCCTTATCTATAGGCTTACTTTCCTATCTGTTAAGCTTGCTTTCCTTTTCCTTAATTATTCAATCAATTTTATATAAGCTAGTAGTAAAGGTAATAGTATTAGGTTAGACTAAGTTCTGGTAGAATCCTACAGCGCTAATATAGCAGATATTAACTGGGGGAAGGTCCATAGGTTTCTTTACAGACTTTTATTAAGCCGTATTTTACAGTATAGGGTTTATAGTCTTCCTTAGCTCACGTTCCATTTTCTATAAGTTATCCTTCTAGTCTATTAGTTTAGTATAGCGTCCGGTATTTCTAGCCTTCCTTTATAGCTGTGTAGGGCCTAAGTTCTCTGTAGGGGACTTAGCTAGGTTACTACTAATTTCCTAGATCTCTGGTACGGGTTATGTAATATAGATAGTCTGGGGGCGGTATAGTATACAAATCTATTACAGATTAAGCTATATATCTTTCTTAAAGGCCTAGTCCCTACACATAGTATTAGCCTAGTAAATAGTATTAATCTAGGGCCGTATAAGGTTTTCCATTATAATACTAATTTCTTTTATAAAGGAAGGGGTTAGGGGTAGAAATTTGGGCTAGATAAGCCGTCTATTTTATATATTAAGCTATAAGCCTAAATAGGCTAGCCATTTTCTTCCTAAGATTATATTATGGCTTCCTAGGTCTATAATAAGAAAGGGGATGTTATACTACCTTCGTCTATTAACACGGAGGTAGATCCGTAAGATAGTTATAATAGGTAGTCCTATCTATCCGTTATACCTATAAATAGGGACTGGTTTAGGCAGTTCTTTAAAAGGCGCATTTAAAAATTTAGCTAGCTTTACAGCGCACTAGGTATCTATTAAGGCAAAGGCATTTACTTTAGAGTTAGCTAAAGCGGAGGTTAAAACTTGGTATCTATTGCAAAATAAAGTATAAGGGATAGTATAGCTTCTTCTACTAACTAGCCAACCCAGATTAATATATAATATATCAATTCCTTTTAACCCTAGAGAGGAGTCTTTCTCTAGGGTTCCTCTTTTTCCAACTCTATACTATCCTCCTAAATTAACAGAACCTTATCTGTTTTTGCCTTTGTCTAGCAATTCTTTGCAAAGTAGTCTTTCTAGCTATATAAAAAGCAAGCTCCTTGATTACTAAGGGCCTATTTATAGGGGTCGTTATATATAGGCCAAGTATACGCCAGACCTACAGTAGGACTAGCTGCATAGCTAGCTGCTAAGTTTACGGTAGGCTATACGGCTAGTGCTGTAGAAGTTGTAGATTGTGCTAGAGTGTTATGGGCCATTTATATAGTGCTTATAGTCTAGTTTAGAGAGTTTCTAGCTTTATACCACTTAGCTTATACTTTAATTTAATGGAGGTCTTAATTAATAGCTAAGCAGTAGTCCGTAAGTACCTTTAGCGTCTATACAGTAGTAAAAACTAGTAGTATGGCGCGCTATAGGTCTAGGGTAAGCTTATTAAAGAGGTCTAGCATTAGGTCTTTATAGGGAATTTAGGCTTAGCTAACTAGGTGTAGAAAGCAGGTCTAGAAGGCTAAAAAGGTCTCCGTCACCTTTATATTAAGAGCTTTATAATTAAGGCGGGCGTTTTATATCTTAAAGGGGTCCTTATAAATAGAAGACAGGTAGTTAACTATCTCTTCTTTAGAGAGAAAGGAGTCTGCTAAGTCCTAGGTATATTACGGACGTAGGTATATTTATGCGTCCCTGCCGGTACGGCCAAAGACATAGGCCATTTTAGCTTAAGTAGTAGGGAAGTAGTCTGTATTAACTTTAAGCTTGTCTTATAGTTAAAGTTTCCAATTATTAAATATAGGGTTAGTTCCGTCTATAAGCAGTAAGGGGTCCACAACCTTCACGTACCGCAACAATGCTAATACTATACATTAGGCTAGGGCCTTAAGGACTATAGCAAGTCTCTAGGTGTTTAATAACTCCTTACTAGGTATAGGGGTGTCTCTGGTTTTAAGCAGCTCTTAAAGTTATTTAATTTCGGTATTAGCTACTATAAGCTCTTCCTAGGGGGTCGAGACGGCGACTGTTTTACTATTGGAGGTATTTACAGGTCCTATAGCGGCTTTGCCAGCTGCTATATTTCTTAGCATAGTAGTAGGGGTATTAGGTAATTTCCGGTATTTGTTTATTTTCTAGGGGTTCTGGTCTATGCGTGTCCTATTCTTAGGTTTCGCGTTTTATTTATATTCTTTTAGTTCTTAGGTCTGTCCTATCCTTATAGTCCTAGTAATATCCTTAAGGTCCTATTCTATATCCTTGTCCTGTTTATAGTCTTATAGATAAATATATTTAAGTTCCTTCTTAGGAAGAAGAGTAGATGAGCTTTAGATAATATTAGCAACTTAGTTAATTAAGGCACAAGCATGGCAAGAGGGTCGCATGCAAGCCTATATAATTGGATTGTCTATAAACAAGGATCCAAAGCTAGAGAAAGGAAAAGAGAAGAAGGGTAGCGCTGCTTAAGGTTTTATACGATCGTCTGGTTACGTAACTGCGACTATCTAAAACAGTAAGAAACTGTCTGCAATTGTCCGCCACAATCCACTACTACAATCCACCGTTTTCCACCAGCGCCGTAACAAGGAGGGTGTATCCGCCCCATGGACTTTACCTCAGCAAGCTCAGACGTGATTCTGTTGGTGCGGATTTTTAATTAGTCCGCAAGCTGACTAACTATATTTATACGAAACCACTAGAATCACGTCTAAGCCACATATCTAAAGTTTCTTAGTATTCCGTTAAAATCCGTGTTACAAAGGTTACGGATATTAAAATAACTCAATACTAGTATTTTATATTATTATCTAAAGTTAATTAATTATATAATAGAACCTAAGCTTTTAGAATATATTATTTTTATTACTTAGGTATTTTTAGGTTTTATAATTATTTTTATTTAAAAAAAAACGCGTTATTAGGGATTTTAAAACTCTATATAACTTTACTAAATGCTAGCTAATATATATAAAACCTGTATAGATTTATAATAGCTACCCTAAAGAATTTATTATAGCCTAGCGGATATATAGCGTCTATATTATAGTGTAAAACACCTACTAAAACCTTATCTTATGCCTACTACTAAGTTTGTTAGCGACTTGGTTAATTAAGGCACGAGTATAGCAAGAGGGTCGCGCAAGCCTGTACGATTGGATTGTCTATAAACGAGGATCCAAAGCTAAAGAAAGGAAATAAGAAGAACGAAAGCACCGCTCGAAGTTATATACAATCTTCTGGTTATATGACGGCAGTTTGCGGCAATCTAACGGCAATCTGCCAGTGCTGTAATATTACCCCCCCCTCTGAAAAAGCCTGCCCTTAGGCTTTATATGTCCGCATTACCCCCACGGAGCATTCTTATCTTTATGCTCCACTGGTAATTTGTTGTCTTTACTATGCTAGCACTTTATCTACTTATCTAAGTACTTTGGCGGTCTAGGTTTGTTAAAATAACGGCTATAGAACTCTTGTAACTTATAGGGTACCAGGTAGGGTCTAGATTATATCCTTTCTAACTTATATGGTACTTTAGTGTTCCTTATATAAGTTTATAGGCTAGTATTTCTTTAATTTCCTATTTATTGTCGCTATTAACTTAAATTGGTAGGAGCGGTTTATTCTTTTATCTAGGTAATAGGTTGTTTATAGCTTTCTATAGCTTATCTAGTAAGAATTTAGGGTAGACCTTAATTAAATCTAGGAGCTTTACTTTATATAAGTTGCCTCTCTTCTTAAGAACTTTGTATAGTCCTGCTATCTAATAGTCTAGCTTATAGCTAGGCCGCTCTGTTTTCTAGTTCTTTATTATAACCTAGACCTTATTGCCTATAGTAAAGTTAGGCTTACGCCTATACTTATTTACCTACTATTTTATTAATTTCTAGGCCTTTTCTAGGTTTGTATAGGCTACTTTCTAGGCTTCTTTTAAGTGTTTAGCGTAATGCTAGGCTTCCTTATAAGATAGTTTTTCGCATATAGTCTGCGGCCCCTCCATTCTTTCCCAGTTAAAGCTTATATAGGATAAATACTCCATTTCTAGCTGGATAGGTGCAAATCCTATAAAGTTATAGAGTAGGGTGGCCTGGGTGTAGTTTATTAAAGGTAGCAGTTTGGCCTAATTGTCCTAAAAGTAGTTAATAATGGGTTGGAGTCTCTGGTCTAAATACTGGTTTATAATCTCTATCTAGCCGTCTATCTGGGGGTAGTATGCTATAGAAAGCTTTAGCTTAATGCCTAGGATTTAGGTAAACTTATTCTAGAAAGCTAATATAAATTGCAGCCTATAATCGGATATAATAGTATCTAGTAGTCCGTAAATTTAGTAGATGTAGTGGATATACAGTTAGGCTGCCTCTTTAGTATTAATATTCTTATAATAAGGGATTAAGAACGGGCGCTTGCTAAAGCGGTTAACTATAACTATAGCTATATTATATCCGCTGCGGTCTATAAGTAGCTTATAGAAATCTATAGAGATATGCTATTAGGGGCGCTCTAGTATTAGGAGTGGTTTTAATAGTTCTAGGGTCTTATCTTATGGGATTATAAATCTATAACAGCTGTTGCAGTTCCGTATATAACGGTTAATATCCATAACTATTTTAGGCTAGCAGTAGCGGTTGCTAATAATCTTGTAGGTCTTATTTTTTCTAGGGTAGGCCGTAGAGACCTAAGCATGTGCTTCGGTAATAAGCTAAGTCCGTAAGTTCTATTCCTCTGCTACTACTAACCGTTCCTAATGTTTAAGTAATCTATTTTTAAGGGACCATAGGCTGGTAATATCCTTTGCCTTTTTATAGTACTCTTATAGAGAAGGGGCCGTATAATTTGCTTGCAGTAGCTTATTAATAAGGTAAAGTTCTGTAGTGTTAATAGGGCACATCTTAGCCTTTATGGGGTCCGTATTTAGTTCTGATTATATTTAGGGGTTAAGGTGCTCTAGTTGTAGTAGTATCTAGGTCTATAATAAGATCTTTATAGCCATTTAGTTATTTAGGTCTTGTTCGCGCCTTATAAGGGCATTTATATAGTTAGTTACACCTAGCCTATATATAATTAGGAAGTGGAACTAAGATAGAATATCTGCCTAGCGTACCTACTAGGCTATAAGGGCCTTTATTATTATAAAGTATTCTAAGGCCTTATAATCTAAAACCACCTTAATAGGCTTAGGGGTCCCTTCTAGCTGTATATGCTAGTGCTAAAAGCTAGAGATAATAGCCAGCATTTCTTTGTTATAGATATAGTAGTTTAGTTTAGTATCTATTATAGTCTTTAAATAGTATGTAATAGGGTGCTATTTTTTGTCTAGTTACTTTTAGGAGAAGATACTAGCTATTATATTGTCTAAGGCATTAGTTTCTAGTATTAAGGGCCGTTCTAGGTTAAAGTGGGCAAGCAGGGGAGCTAATACTAGCCGTTTTTTAAGCTTATTAAAGGCCTGCCTATATATGGCGTTAAAGTAGAAGGGCTGGTCTTTCCTAGTAAGATAGTTAAGGGGCTAGGCAATCCTACTATAGTTCTTAATAAAGTATTAGTAGAAGTTATAGAAACCTAAAAATAATTATACCCCCTTTATGGTCTATAGGGGTATCTACTAGTTAATTATAGCTGTTTTTTCTAGGTCTGCCTTAATTCTGTTTATACTAATAATAAACACTAGGTACTTAGTGCGCTTAATACTAAATTCTAACTTTTTAATATTGGCCTGGAGGCTAGCTTCGCGGAGCCGTTATAGGACTTTATAAATATGCTCCTTATATTCCAGTTTATTTTCTAAGTAAATTATAATATTATCTAGGTAGGTTGTATAGAAGTTATTAAGGTAGTTAAAGAGTACGTTATTTATATACCGTTGGTATATAGCTAGTCCATTAGTTAGTTTAAAAGGTAGTACTTTATATTTATATAATCTATAGCGGGTCTAAAATGTAGTAAGATCCTTAGATCTGGAGTCTATCCTAATTTAGTAAAAAGCCTGGCAGATATTAAGCTTTATAAAAATCTTAGCCTTACTTATATAGGCTAGTGTTTCTTTAAGTAAGGGTAGCAGATAACGGTCTTTACGGGTTATATAGTTTAGTTTATGGTAGTTAATGCAGAAACGGAGTCCACTGTTTAGCTTTTTAGTAAAGAGAATAGGTAAGGTAAAGGGGACTTAGCTAGGCTTAATAAAGCCCTTATTAAGGTTATTAATAATATACTGCTTAGTGGCCTATAGCTTATTAGTAGATTGCTAGCAGAGGGGGCTATAACTAAGGGTGTTTTCTTTATTGGGCTTAATCTTAATCTTATGGTTATATAGTTGGTAAGGCAGGAGTATATTAAATACTGCTTTAGAGAATGTAGGTTTCACAGGGGGGGTGGCCTATTAAGAGTATACTCTTGTTCTGATGTTATTGCAAATAGGTATCGAAAGCAGAGGATCGTAAGGATCGCGGTGCCTAAGTAGGGGGTTGATTAGTCACCATAAGGGTGACTAATCAGATACACGCGACCGCGCAATATACATTCCAACACTGGCAGTTCTTTCTTTGTGCGTAGAACAGCCATCCTAAGACATACAACCACGTAACCTCTGTACATACA
>Ga0307507_10001035_pt1 | contig 61948 bp, 17 predicted proteins | sample 7_EM_MG_FD_207223 | JGI IMG/M metagenome (GOLD analysis project Ga0307507, IMG submission 207223) | Populus trichocarpa ectomycorrhiza microbial communities from riparian zone in the Pacific Northwest, United States - 7_EM | ecosystem: Host-associated > Plants > Roots > Unclassified | place...
AAAAAAAAAAAAAAAAAAAAAAAAGGGAGAAATACAAGGACCGAATTCTATAGGAATACTTTTAAGAAGATTTTAAAGGGTGGACAAAGGATATCTTCAATCTTAGTTATAAGGGCTTAGTCCAAATACTATAAGATTATTTGCGATCATATAGATGCTATATAGGAAGAGATAGGAGAACTCTTCCTATAAACTTGCAAATTGCTGTTAAGGAAGAAGAGTATCATAAATAGACAAAAGAAGAAATTAATTAACAGCTTAAAGAAGGCGGCGAGTTCTATTTATAGTGGAATCCTATAACTCATAAATTGTAAGCACCAAGATTAGTAGCAGCATTAATACCCCGGACCACTCCTGTAACACCTTAAGCTACTTCTGCTATACTAGCAGCAGTAGAGCAGCATTAACGAGATATCCTATAAGATTAACATACCTACCCCCCTCTACCGCCATTACAGCCAAATATACCTGTATTATAGAACCTACCTACATTAATAAACCTGTCTAGATTGCTACCATCACTATAAATGCCCGTAATTGTAATATAGATATTACCTGCTATATCTATACCACTAACTCCGCTTATACTAACTAATTAAGTATTACAAAACCTCTTAGCATTACCACGTAATAAATAAGCTTAACTACCTTACTAGCACTACCCTAAATGGAACATGCAGAACCGATAATAACCCTAAACTACTTCATCCAAATTACTTATAGACTTAATAAAGTTTTACACTAATAATGCTAAGAAGTATAAAGGAGAAGTATATAATATTCTTAATGCCAAGCTATAGGTATTCTATAATTGCTGCATTATAGTTAGAGTGCCAGAGGAATAATACTATATGGCATTTCTAATTATGCTTAAAGATTGGGCAAGTAACTTTTACTATAATAAGATTACGGGAAGATTATATAACTTTATTACAATAGTACGAATGGTAAAGATATATTTTAAGACTAAGGAAAACCGTTAGCTGTATATATCGGAATGGAAAGAGACTACGTATTAGCGAATCATCAACGCCAACTCAGAAAAATTACAACTTAAGTATCTGCAAATGCTCTTTAATAAACTCTAAAAGATCTAACGTGGATTATTAGAAGAATACTAAAGAGAATATAGTCTTTAGGATTAAGTTATTAGTGCCTATAGAGGTGTTAACGAGTGTAGTCTTGTATTATATAACCCGGCTACTACATTTAAGGGCGTGTGTGCGCAGTTGCGATTAGCAGTGGGTACAGCAGTACGTGCCTAAGAGACACGATAATACCATATGCAAACTATTCCTCAGAAGCAAGACAATTAAAGCAACACTAAGTAGTATGACCAGAATTGGACCGATTGTATATATAGAGGACCCTAAAGAGGCTTTTGGCGTAGATCACGCCCACATAGAGGAGGATACCAAAGTAGAGGAAACTACTGTGGCGGATATTATAACTACTATCTACCCCGTTGGAAGCGATATTACGTCTATAATAAACCTGGATTCTGGTTAAGTAAGTATATAGTAGAAGATAGATAATAAGTATATACTAAGTACTGATAACATGCCCAATACGCAGGAGAGCAGAAAGTTATATTGGCTTAATATTACGGCTTCCTTACTATATAGGAAGGAGTAGAAGATCTTCTAGATAATAATATAGGAGAAATCGATTATATAATAATAAGTATAGAGATTAAGGAGGAATATAATGCGTATTTTATGGAGTTTAGAGAAGTTAACGGTACCCAGACTATAGCTATTTTAAACAACCAGTCCACCTAGCACGCGGTTACTGGCGAGGATATCTTTAAAGCGTCACTACCACAGCTACCAAAGACCTTAGTATTCACATTTAAGGACCGATATTTGTTAGAGGTCTTCTAGGGCATTATGCTAGACAGTGGAGCTGCAGGTATATTAACTGCTGGTTAACCTTAGTTTTAGGTATTGCAAAAGCTTAATACTAGTGTCTAACTTAATAGTACTATAGCTGGAGCTTATAAGATCCAATTCGGTAAAGGCACTGTATTGTCTTAAGGCACTATCTAGGTTCCTACCCTACTAGGTACTATTACTTTCCATATTGTCCTAGCAAATACACTATTCTTGTTTTGTATCCAAGATATAGATAAGATGGGTATTAAGCTAGATACTCTTTAAAACATTCTAATCTAAGGCGATAAAATTGTCCCAGTTATACGAAAATGGGGCTAGTATTGCCTAGAGTCACTTAACTGAAGCCAAATTGCGTTAATTGTATAAGCGATTTAGTCATCTATTAGTTTAATAACTAACTAAGGTTCTTTAATAAGCCGGATATAAAGTAAATTCTAAGGCTATTAAATACCTTATAAAATACTGTTACTATTGCTAGATGTATACGAAATTACCTAGCAGATTCAAGTTTACCTTAAAGGATAACTATAAATTTAACCATATAGTTATTATTAATGTTATGTACTTAGATGGTAAGCCAGTTCTATAAGTAGTGGATTCTTTAATAGCATTTTAAGCTGCTAAGTTTTTGAAGGATATGTCTGCAAAGACTGCTTGGGATATACTGCGAATATGCTAGATTAACACTTACTAAGGACCACTGGATTACTTAGTTTATGACATAGAAAGGAACTTCTTATTAACTAAATTTAGACAATACGCTAAGTCAATGGCAATTGAGATTAAGGAAGTTCCTGTAGAAGCCCATAATAGTATAGAAAAGGTTAAAAGATATTATACTCCATTGCGATAAGCTTACAAAATTATCTAAGATGAGCTTATGGATAAATAGGTTAACAAGGAAACAAGTTTATAGATAGCTGTAAAGGCTATTAATAATTTAGCTGGACCAGATAGAATTATTCCCACTTTTTTAGTCTTTGGGGCATATCCACAAATAACTAAAATAGATGCTCTATTGCTATCTATTATTAAGAGAGCTGAAGCAATCCGTGCTGCTATTAAAGAAGTTTATTGTCTCTAAGCAGAGCGCTAGGTTAAAGATACGCTTGCTATAAGAAACGGCCTAAATACTATATCTACGCTAAGTTTACCAATTCTTTTAGAAGTACGTGTCTGGCGTAAGAAAGACGGTTAGAACAGACTGTATAAACTATTAGTAATTAACAGCAAGATATATACAATCGATATACCGCATAGACTAACTAATTTCCAATTAACTGTCGTTAAGCTATACTATATAGAAGAGGAGATACCAGATGTTCTAGAATAGGAGGATTAAGTTAACTAATCTAATAATAAGAAAGAACTAAATAAGCAAACCAAACCAATTAACCTAGAACCAACTGTATAACGTGGTTAAGGATAACTAAAGGGATTATACAACAAAGACGTATTTAAGGAAATTGTCACCTGTTAGAGTACCCGTCACCATTTTACTAATAAGGATAACTTTAATTAAGCCTTTCTTACTAGTATTAAGGAGATTAATACCTAAATAACCTTAATAACTTTTCTAATGAGTAAGGAGCAAGCTAATATGGTACTTGCATTAAAGCTACGGAAGGAGGGTAAAATTACCACTCCTAGAGCACTATTTGAAGCTTTAACAAAATAGGAAGTTAATAGATTGATTAGATAAGGAGTCTTTAACTTTATTTAATGGGATCCTATTAAACATGCTAGTGTTAGGATCTTTAACTTAAGAATCGTCCATAAAGTTAAGGGTAAAGCTATGGATACCCTATATAAAAAATCCAGACTTGTTATCCAAGCGTATAACAACAATTGAAAGGAAATAATTCTTATATAATCCCCAACTATCTAAAGAGCTAGTTAATGAGTTATTGTGGCATTAGCACCATCTTTATTTTAACTTCTAGACAAGAAGATCTAGATGTAGCTACGTAATGTTATTTAAGCTTATACCTAATTAACAACTTCCATTTAATAACTAATTCTTGTAAATCTTCTAAAGGAGATTATCTATATGTATCCACTAAATACCATTATAGTTGTTCTGAAGCTATTATATAGGATTCCTAAAGCTGGAACCTATTAGTGGGCTATATATTATAAGCATCACAAGAAAAAGCTGTCTATAATTATATCTACTTACGACCCTTGCTTCCTGATTATAACCAAGAAAGAGGTATTCGGCCTTATAGGAATGCAAACTAATAATACACTTATTTTAGCATTAGAAGAATTCTTAGTTTTAGAGGATAATAAGCTTAGTAAAGCTAAATTCCTTATAAAGCCTAAGGAAGCCCTAGCACCGGAAACCCCATTAATCTTTAATAGATATATACTAACACAATATAAGGATACCATCTAGTTACGTTAAAAGGAATAGGTAAAGAAGCTTAAGCTTATAGATACCAAATCTCCTAACTTTTAGAACGACTATAGAGAGCAATAGGCTTATGGAGCTTATATTGCAACCATCTATTAACTAGAGGCTATATTTAACATCTTAGTTGCTGCCTAATACCGGAATCTAACTAAAGCTAATGTTACTGCTTTAAATAAGAGACTTGCATAGCGGATAAAGTATATAGATTAAGGCATTAACTATATTGCCCTCAACCTATCTGTAGCAAAGACCTTTGTCTTTATTGATAGATTATTTATAAATAATAAAGATTTTAGTTCCTAGATTAGATATAAAATTATTATTGTAAATAAGACGAAAACAATAGAGGAGGAATTCTAGATTAAGGAAAACTTAATTTATTATAGCTTAACTAAAAGTAAGCGAGTAACTAGGAGCGTCCTAGCATTAGAGATCTACGGCATAGTAGGAGAAGTGGATATGGCGATTATTATTAATACTACTCTTAAGATGATTATAGATCAACTCGGTCTTTCCTAAATCCCAACTATTATCTGTACCGACTCTTACTTACTCTGGGAATGCCTTATTAAGCTTAGAACCACCAAGGAAAAGCGTCTAATAATTGATATTATAGCCCTTCGTTAATTATATAAGCGAAGAGAACTACTAAAGATCCGCTGAATTAACGGCAAAGATAACCCAGTAGATGCTATAACTAAGTCCAACCCTAACAAGGTATTAGAAAAGTTCTTAGATACTAACTGCCTTAAGGTATAAATAGAAGGATAGGTAAAGAGAGGAGAAAAGTCTACCCAGTCCTAGGTAAGAAGTTGGCAGAAGTTGGTAGAATTTAATTAACTTGGTAGAAGTTGATTAAGCTGGCAGAATTTAGCAGAATTTGGTTAAGCGTTGATTTTACTAAAACGTTCGTTTTGGCAGAAGTTGGCAGAATTTAATTAAGTTGGCAGAACTTGGCGGGGGTTAATTAAGCTAGCAGAATTTGGCAGAATTTAGTTAAGCATTAATTTTACTAAAAACGTTTATTTTGGCAGAATTTGGCAGAATTTAATTAAGTTGGCAGAACTTGGCAGAATTTATCTATTAAGTTCTTGTCTTAGGCCACAAAAGAAAGAACTGCCTGTGTTGGAATAGTTACGTGTAGCACTAGGCCACACCAAGCGAAGCGAAGCAAAGCGAAGGGGCCTTAAGCCCCTTCTCCCTCGCACGGCTTTAATAATTAATTAATTATTATTATATGAACCAGCAAAGACTGTTTAACTACGATTCTGGCCTACTAGTAGGTATCCCTGGTGATACCAACAATTACTTATATAGAAAGGAAAACTTATTAAATTTGCTATTTTAGATAAAATAGTTTACTAAGAGCATGGTAATAAATAATATAGCAATTAGAAAGGTATTAAAATAAAGCGTTATATAACCCTAGCATATAATTTAACTAAGTATATAATGAAGGGGAGAACTAGAAGAGCGATTTGTATACTAGATTTAATAACAATATTAATTACTAGACTTATTTTATTCTTATAAGCTACTATAACTGATATTATATGCTCGGCAGCGTTCCTAATAATTAGGAGTAGGATAAAGCTAATAAATGTAGTAGAGGCAGTGCCATTTACCATAATATTGCTAATACTGTTAACCATAAACTTGAAATAGAAGGCGATTAACGCAGTAGAGATTTTAAGGGTTATAATTATACCTTAGATTGTTAATCAGGGCCCCTTAATCTTATTATCTTCTCTTTTTGCGTTGAAATTCTATATAAGCTGTTTTTAGATCACTCTACCTCTAGATATAGCCTCCGCTCTAGCGCCGATCTGTATAATACCATAGAGACATACCCTATTTAACTTGGGAGGATTTACACTTAGAAGCCCTTTAGTTTAGAGTATTATATTTTTTAGTATATAACTTTAATTAAAATATAATGTAGCAAACGTATATAATTAGAATAATGATAGCTATTCTACGGGAAAGCTCCTAATTAAGTGTAGAGCCATTAGGGCTTATAGCTATATAGATTAATATCTACTATAGGTCTAAAGCTATTATTAAACTTACTTAACAATGTAGAGTGGAAGGCGGTTAGAATAATTAGACGGCTAATATATAGAGCTAGAAGGCTGGCCGCAGTATCTACTACTATTATATTAAAATATTGTTCTATCTAGTTAATGCCTTTAAAAAAGAAGTATATGCTAAGGATAAGGAGTAAGTTTAAAAGCATACTACTAATTAAGAAAGTTTTAATAATGGTAATCTAAGTAGTTAGTAAGCCGCTCTTAATTATAGTAGTCCTCTATAAGCTAGTTTTAGGCTATAGTAAACTTCTCTAAGGACTTTTAGCTATAGTAATTAATCTAGCGCTTTATAAAGTTATTACGGTGCTTATACACCTTCTTATTTCCCTTATCTAATTAATCTGCCTTTACTACCTAGTTATCCTATATATACGTAAGAACGTTCTTAGCAACGTGCCATAGGCAGAGGAGTTAAGGCACTAAAGGAAAGTATATATGCAATGCGTTCTTAAGAGCTAATTCCTTATTAGTAATTACAACCTTTAGAGTAACATTGTATCGGTAGTAGAGAAGATAGATCTGTTAAATTGCGAAGTTATAATCAACTTCTATTTTACCTAGTAGGAAGCAATAAGCAAGCTTAAAGTTCTGCCCAGTATTGCTAACCCCCACAGCGTATAGAAAAGGCATCTTAAATTTATTCGTTTTATAGATGCAATTAATTAATATAATGTTAGGATTCTTCTAGAAATACTTAAGAGACTCTAGGTAAGCAAAGAATAAATATTTAACGCGATCGCGATCGTCTTTCTTATGCGCGAAGTAGTATTTTAATTTAGGATTATTACCTCTATATTTGTTAAGAGCCTTAAGTAATGCTTATACGAAGAAAAGCCTACTAAGCAGCATCTTCTTATTTGCTTGCCATTTATTATAGATATCTTAGATACTAATTATAATATCTTTCTTAAGTAGATTTATAAGTATTTTGCTTAGTTTAATACTATTAGCCAATATATTAGCAATTATCTTCTTTGCCTCCTTAGTACGCTATTAGTAATATGGTAGAGCTTTAGTATAGGTAAACGCCTGGTGGTTATAAGTAGGATTTTATACTTCTACCTGCCACCTAATTACTATACAAGTAAGTGTAAGGGTAAAGGGCAGCTGGTTATATAAGAGCAAGTTAGCCGCTTCCTAGCAGTCTTAGTATAGTTATTTCCTTTAGCATACTAAAGCCATATCTTGCGCACAGTTAGTGGCATTTGCTTATCAGTTTTTAAACGGAAAACTAATACTGTATAGCCTTGCCCTTTAAAGAACTTGTGGATATTATTAAGGGCAAGCTCTATAGAGTTGTACAGCTTTAATAGGGGGGTTAAGAGCCATGGTTAGTATAAGGAAAGGTAGGGTAAATATAAGGTAATATTTTGGGTATAGGCGCGCGTTAATTACGCGCTAACTGTACGCTAATGCAGATGCAAACAAGTTAAATTTACGTGATATTCTAACCTAAATAGGTAGGACCTAAGCCTGTTTAGATGGGGGTATATATATATTAGTTAGGGGGTGTACGCATATCATTTGGAGGGTGTATAATTATTATTAACCTTAAAGATTAGGAGGTTTAGATTAATTAGGGTTTATTATAAATATAAAAGTAGCCTAGTACTTAGCAAAAGCCGCCTTTAATTTACCAGTTAACAGATCTAGCATTAGGGCTATTAAACTCCATAAGAAGCCGTATATATAGCCACTACCTTATACCTACCACTTATATTAGGACTAAAAGTTAGTATTATTAAATAGACCTATAAGCACGTGCTTTCTAAATAGATTAAAGCGGCGATATAGCTAGTAAGCAGTAAGATGCGGATTATTGTTAAGATTCTAAGAAGTAATCCTATAACTAACTACTAGTATATCGTTAAAACTCCCAATAACTCACCTGTATATTGACTTGATTAATAACTCGGTCAACGACTTGTTTACCAACTTGGTCACTTACTTAGTTAATTACCCCGTTATTATCTACACCTTTTATGTATATATTCTACCTAATTTCCATAGATTTAGAATTAAGTTGCTTATGCAATTCTCCTACACTTTAAAGCTTATAGTTTTAAGCCTGGCCTGTCTACCGTACTACATCTAATCTTTATATTTAGCACTTACTAAGCAATTAATTTACCACCTTATTTAAGAAGTCACTACTTCTACTACCTTTGCAATGTCCTAAGCTTCTTTATTTACCAAACGGACAGACAATTAAATATTGACTAGACTAACTCCAACTGATAACCCCAACTAACAAACAAACCGACTAATTAAGTTAAAAGTTCGGAACGTTAAAATAAGGTTTTCGCTAAGATGCTAATTGGACCCTTCCTGACCCCATAAATTCTAAAAATAACGACCACGAGCGAATTAAAAACCAATGTTATCCTTTACCAGCCATCTAATTGGTTTTAATGGTTCTTTATCATCTAAGACACTGCTAAGACCAATAAGGTATAGCAGTACATCGACCCATTTAAGAAGAAAGACGAGCTTCCAAAGCTTGAGCTATTAAGTCGATCTATATTAATAGACGTACTTCCCGCTGCTACCTTAATAGCCTAACTAGATCCAAATTAACTTACTGCTTATAATTAACTCTACGCTAAATATAAGGACGATCTACGCGTACAACAGAAGTAGGAATAGGCTATCAGCGATATTAGCAACTATATCGTTTGCATAATATCGATAGCCTACCTTTTACTTATTAATGGCCTAAATACGGTATACAAACGGCTTTAAGCACTTAAGAATGCACTAGCCCCTACTACCTTAGGTCGAAAATATAACGTCCTTAATTAATACACGGCCCTAAAAGCCTACAATACAATATAGAGTATTGATAAATGGTTAAATAGCTGGCGAAATATCTGTAAACTCGCTAAATAATTGGAGCTACTAGACGTATAAGGATTCAGATTATACGACGATTTTATATAAGCCATCAAACTCACCTCTTCTAGTTTTGTTGGAGTACTAGAAGTAGACCTAATTAGAAAAGAACGGAAAGACAAAGCCGCACTATCTATTATTAATCTAATTGAAGAATTTAAAGAGCACTACCATATGCAGCAAATAGTATTATCTTTTTTTACCACAACTGCTATAATGGGACTAGCCCAATTACGATAGGAATGTCTCGGTGAAACACTTAACAGATAAATTCCGAAGCTTTAACCAAATTCTACCAAAATCCGTTAAAGACCGCGTGTGTACGTACGCACGCATCAACCACCAAGCCCCTGAATATTTAATTATATGATTCTCTCGTTATTCCCTTCTCTTCTTTACGCAACGTCTTGTACTCTGCAAGAACTATATACCCTTAGATTTAGATAGAATTTATATTATTCCTTTAAATCTTCCCTAAAGCCTCTTCGCGCCCTTACATTATATTATATTAAAATAACTACTATTAAAATGGCAAACGAACCAAAATCCCTTTTAATAACTATAAGTATTATAACCCTAGTTAGGGAACAGTTAACTATAATACAATAGTCCTTTATAGACGCCTTAGCTTAGCAGCGGGCTGCACTAAAAGCTCAGCACTAGTAATTAATAGAAGCACTCCGCGAAGAACTCCATAACGTTAAGGCATTTACGTTATAGACCCTAACAGCAACACCTATAAACAAGATTAAAATAATAGTACCTAAACCTAACCCGTTAAATGCAAATACCGAACTAGTAATGGTAGCTTAATTTATACCTATAGTAAACCTAGTACCTACTATAAAATTTAAAAAGCTCCCTAATTTTCTAATGTTTAATAAAAACTAAAATAACCTATATCTCTTTATAACCAAGCTCCATCTTAAACTCTTAATAAACTATAATTAATACCCCATTAAGGCTAGTAAGGTTAGCTATAGAATGTCTTGTTTAAGCAAGGACGCTATATAAACTATAGATCCATTCTTCTGTAACAGCACTTTCATTAATTTTAAAACCTTTATCTCTCTACTAGAATGAATGTATAATAACGCTAGCTGTAAATATATAGCTATTACTAAACTTAAAAACTTATAATAATGGAACCGAGACTTTACTAGCTTCTTTTTGGAATTTTTAGGCCTTATTGGCGAGCTAGATTGGAATAAAGCCGCTAGAGTTGCTGCCCTTTAACAAGCGATTTTAGATGAGATTAGAGCCTAGTTAGTAGGTAGAGAACTGCTAAAAAACCTATCCAAATTTGCTATAATATATTAACAAATAGATAAAGACCTTTAATATAATAAATAGACTTGTTCTTTAAAGTTAACTATACCTTATGTTTAAAACTCTATGAAACTGGTATATGCTTTAAGGTGCGATCCTTCTTTAAGACCTAAAAGCCTTATATACGATCTTATGGACCTTAATTCCACCCAATCCTATATACCCTTAGGAACTAATAAATGAAGAACTTAAGCCATAAATAGAGAACGCTTTAGATGCGGTAAAAAAGGACATATTTAAAAGTATTACCGAACTTACCCCTTTAAAAAGGTCCGCTGTAGTTCCTCCCGTTCCTTAAGTTATACTTATTTCTTAAATTGTACCCGCTCTATAAATTGTACTTAGATGTTATAAAGTATCTTACCTTTAGTTAACTTAGAAAACAAATTATCCTAAGGCTAAGTCGCGCCTTAGGATAAAAAGTGGAAGAGTATAAGTGTCTAGGCTCTTCTAGCGCTGATATTAATATAACTCCCTTAATGTACTTGGTAAAATTTAAATATTTAGTAAATAGAAGGAAGTATAAATCCTTATAGACAGCGGAGCTACTAGTATAGGCTTTATTAATATGAACTATATAAAAACTTAACGCCTAAATTTAAAAAAAACTTAATAAGCCTTAAGGCCTATAAGGCTTTAACAGCAAACCCTTAATATATATCCCTATTTGTAACACCCTTAAAGCATTATAAGATAATACTTGGATATAGATAGCTAAAATGACACAATCTTTTAATTAGCTGGGTTAAAGAAATACTAAAGTTCTATATAACCTACTGCCGAAGTTATTGCTTAAAACCCTATTTACCCTATAAATATGCATATAACTATTTGAATTTAATATAATATAAATTGCCCTTACTACGAGCCTTAAATTAAATTAATAAAGCCATAACTGCTGATTATGGTAAAGAATATAAAGATCTTATGTTAAAACCTCTTAAATTTTGTATAATATAAGCCGCGCCCTTTATCTTATTAGCAAAAAAATAAGATTATAAAATCTTTGCTATAATTATAGATGATATTAAGAAAGCACTAGAACCAAAATAGTATATTAATTCTTAACCTCTTTTACCTAAAGAGTACTATAATCTAATTAACAAGTTTAAAAAATGATTTATAGACTAACTGGCCCTATACTAAGATAAGCACGATTTTAAGATAGAACTTAAACCTGGTATAATACTAAAGTTCGGTCCGCTATATGGTATATTAATTATTCATTGCTTGACGTCCGATTCGGATCCCTATTAGGCCCACGCGGACTACTCCTTATTTACATGTGGGGAGAAAACTCTATTTGAGAAAACCCCGTAATCCATCTCCCCGCCTTTTGGGACTCGCCTACTTGGCGCCTACGAGTTACCTGTGGTGCTCTACTACCTTACTTTTTGACCTCCTTGGGAACCACTGCTGCCGTAACAAGCCTACGGACGCGCTAGTATTGCACACTTAACTCTACTACTGTAGAGTCATTAGGGGGCGCCTAATACTCGCCCCTTTGCCTTTTATTACCATTTCCTTTGCAACCCGGAACTGGTCTAGTACATTTTGGTTAATAAGCCACTAGGTAACCGCCTTAAGACCTTTTTGTGTTAAGAGTAGTGTATTATAGTTCTCTGTGCCAGCTGCTGAGAGCATTGCTTCTCGGCTGGTGCGTAAGGGAAAATGGTATATCAGACTTGGCAAGGATAAATTATCCTATCCGGTCGGGCGGATAATAATCCTATCTAAGGATAGCCCGGATATCGGATAATATCCGGATAAGATCCGGATAAGGCTTGGCATCCGCAGAATTTCCAGAGCTTCGTGTAGAGCTTTATGCAGAGCTTCGTGCAGAGCCTCTAGTAGAGCTTCGTGTAGAGCCTTTAGTAGAGCTCTATATAGGGCTCTATATAGTTAATTATAGAGTCTAGCTTTAAGCTAGAATTATTTATAGTTTAATAGGCTCTTAATTAAATATAGTATAGGCTAAAACTATGTTAAAGGCTCTACTGAAAGCTCTATATAAAGCTCTACTAGAGGCTTAAAGCTTTATATAGAGCTCTTTATAGGGACGTATATATTTTATAATCTACCTCTATTAAAACTTTATAAAGTAATAACTCTATACCACTACTACCTATTAACTTTAGACTTTAACTTTAGACTAGGGGGAAAGAGGTTATTTTTTAATAGTTATATACTAAAAAATATAGTAAAGACTATTTAAAGACTATCTAGATAGTCTCTAGATACTATTAGCTAATAGGTCTATTATCTAAAAGGGCTGTTTAGCCTATCCTCTATAAGTCTAACCCAACCTAAACTTATAGAGGATAAATCATCCTATCTAGTTAGGCGGATAATAATCCTATTTAAGGATAGCCTAAATATTAAATAATATCTAGATAAGGCTTAATACCTATAGAATTTTAACTATAGAATTAAATCTTTTATTTCTATTATATAATGCTATAAATATAGTTAATACTACTAAAATTTACTTTAAACCCTTTAAAAACAAGAATTATTTTAAAGTTAATATACTTTTTACTCTTTTAAGTAGTATTAAAACTAAAACTAAAACTAATTTAATTCTAATTACTTATATAACTTAAACCTTAAGATAAGCCTCTTTAATAAGAATTAAACTAGCTACCTTATTATATAAGGTAGTAACTCTTATAGTTAATTAATATTAGGTTATCTTATACTTATTACGGCACTGTTATAGACCCTAGTAAGGGGCTTGGCTGAGCCTTAGCGCCATATATATAGACGTGTCCTTTCCTTAACCTTTTCCTAGTCCTTATCTTAGAATTCTAGTTTACTGGCTACTAATAGATTCTATTCTTTTAACTAAGCCTTTATAAGACTTCTATACTATTATATAGATATATTATAGTAGGGTTATTTAGTAGTAGTAGTAATAAATAATAAATGGTTAGTGTATTTATTAGATTTATATTATTACTCTAATTATTACCCTAGTTATTACTCTAGTTACTACTTTAGCTACTACTCTAGTTATTACCCTAGTTATTACCCTAGTTATTACCCCAGTTACTACTTTAGTTTCTACTTTTACTATTATTTTATTACTACTCCTAATATTACTTTTACATTTAGTACTATTTCTGCTACTTTTAGTACTATTTCTATAGAACTTTTTATAAAATTAGACGTTCTGTTGATAAAGCTATTTATAGAGACAATTATATGTCACGGCACTGACCTGACGCGTTGTTATGGCTACGCGTATGCATGAGCACGGACCTGACCCCTGAGCAATACGTATATATACCTGCCTCGTCTCCTGTACATAGATCCTTACACGATATTGTTTGTCAATGATACACAGTCACAGTTACCTCGTTGACCCTCTGCACGTACTGTGATAGTATGTCGTGTCATCACCTACGCCCCTGGTAGGGCTTCGTTTCCACCATTCCAAAGCTACGTTCCAAAGCTACGACCCTACCCCGGGCGGGATTCTTACCCTTGTTCCACGTTAACACTAACCTAGTAAAATCTCTGTCGAATCCATTTGAGTTCCCGAGCCGATATCCTCCTCCCTATATCTACATGTCCCGAGTTTCCAAGCTAGCTGTAGGGAAACACCCTACGGGCTATATTTCTTGTGTTTTAACTGTAGTGTCCTCTGAGTCTGTTTCTAGCCATGCTACTGCTTTACGTCCTAAGTTTCTAAGCTGGCTGCAGGGAGATACCCTATGGGCTATGTTCCTTGTGCCTTGATTATAGTGTAAGACTATAGGTTACCAATCTCTTCTTTGTCTCTAAGTCTGTTCCTAGCTATTGCTTTACATCCGAGTTTCCTAGGCTGGCTGTAGGGAGTACACCCTGCGGGCTATGTTCCTCGTGTCTTGATTACAGTGTAAGACTATGGGTTACCGATCTCGTCCCTATCTCTGTCTCTCCGTCTTCATCTTTGATAACGATATACTTTAAGTTTACTGCGATAAGAATCTACGCCTTAACCTTGATCTCCGTACTCCAAGCCTTTTAAATCTATACCTTAACCTTGATCTCCGTACTCCGAGCCTTTTGAGTGTTAATATCCGCCCTATGCCCTGCGGTTAAACCTATAACAAAAAATTCTCCGTCGTTTTCTATATTGGTTTTGCTCCTTCGCCTTAGCTTTACATTACGTTTAGCACTTGAGACGAGTGCTAGCGGAGAGGGATGTAGTAGATATGTAGGAGGTCTAAGGACTGGAAGGACGAAGACCCTTAAGGACTAAAAGGATGAGGATATATGTGTCTGTTTTTTTTTACTTCCGTGTTTTTACTGCCGTTACTTAGCTCACAGGAGCTCGCCTTAGGAAGGGGGATGTACTGTCACGGCACTGACCTGACGCGTTGTTATGGCTACGCGTATGCATGAGCACGGACCTGACCCCTGAGCAACACGTATATATACCTGCCTCGTCTCCTGTACATAGATCCTCACACGACATCGTTTGTCAATGATACACAGTCATAGTTACCTCGTTGACCCTCTGTACGTACTGTGACATTATAAGACTTCCTAGTATATTAGTGCTGTGCATTAATAGAGCTTTAGAGCTCTAAATAGGGCTTTAAGTAGAGCTTTGTGGAGAGCTTTTGCAGAGCTTTGTGCAGAACTTTTGGTAGAGCTCCGTGCACAGCCCCCCCCAAGCCCTTATTCCGCAGAGCTTTATATCTACGTAATATTACTTATCCTTAGGATATTTAAATAAAAGTGATACCATTTTAAAGCGCTTTGCAAGCTCTACAAATCTATGCCAATAGAAATTTTATTTATTTAATATTGGGGGTTGCATTACAAGTGTAAGCATATTGAGGGGGTTTTGCCAAGACTATCCGAAGACTATCCGGATAATATCAGCTAATAGGTCTATTATCCGAGAGGCCTATCCGGCCTATCCTCGCCAAGTCTGTGGTATATTATAAGAAGAACTGCTTATAATGCAATAATACCTTAATAAGTATCTAGAAAAGGGATTTATTTGCCCTAGTTAATCTCTATTTGCCTTACCTATACTATTTATTAAAAAGCTAAGAGGAGGCTTAAGATTTTGTATTAATTATTAAGCTCTAAACGTAATTATGATCTAAAACTAATATCTAATTCCCTTAATTTAAGAAACGCTTAACTATTTAGTAAAGGTATGGTACTTTATAAAGCTTAATATAGTTGCCGCCTTTAATAAAATTTATATATGTAAAGGAGATAAGAAGTATATAGCTTTTTATATATAATAGGGACTCTTTAAATACCTAGTAATGCTATTTAGCGTAAAGAACGGTCCTGGCATGTTTTAATAATATATTAATAATACGCTTTATGAATTCCTTAATATATTTATTACTGCGTATATTAATAATATCTTAATTTACTTATCCTTGCTTTCTGAATATTAAAAACACATTAGAATGGTCCTTAAATAACTATAAGATACGGGCTTATAATGCGATATTAAGAAATGCAAGTTCCATATATTAGAGGTTATATACTTAGGCTTAATTATATTCTATAATGGAATTAAAATAGACCCTAAGAAAGTTACTGTAATTATAAACTAGGAAAGCCCTAGTAATATATAAGATATTTAAGGATTTTTAGGATTTGTAAACTTCTACTAACGATTTATTAACAACTTTTTAGAAATTTCTTGGCCGTTAGTAAACCTAATAAAGAAGAATATAAAATTTAAATAAACCGCTAAATATAAATAAGCTTTTAATGACTTAAAACATTGCTTTATAACTACTTTAATTCTCGCTTACTTTGACCCTGACCTTAAATATATTATTAAAACAGACTTATCCGATTATATGCTAGGGGGAGTGTTATTATAATATAATAAGAACGGCGAGCTACGTCTAGTAGCCTTTCTCTCCTAGAAACTCGCCCCTACTAAATTAAACTATAAGATATATAATAAGGAACTACTTGCGATTATTAGATGCTTTAAATAATAGCGTCCTAAGCTTAAAGGATTGTTATTCCTAATATATATGTTAATGGACTATAAGAACCTATAGTACTTTATAACTATAAAGCAATTAACGCAGCGCCAAATTCGTTGGGCTAAATATTTGTTATAATTTAACTTTAAGATTATATACTAACTGGGTAAACTTAATTAGAAGCCTAATATATTAATATAATAATTATAGGACCTACCTATAAATGCTTTAGATAACCAGATTATAAATTAATTATAGATCTTATTGCCCCCTAAGCGTTTTAAAAAACTATATCCTATATTCCTAGATATAGAACTTAACAGTAATAGATTAGAAGTTAATAAATAGGAAATAGAAATTAATAAGCTAATGGAATATGAATATAAGAACAATATATAGATAATAGATATAGTAAAAGCGATTTAAATAGGAAAATAATAGTATAAGGATATTATACCTGCTAAATGCGAAATTTAAAATAATTAATTGTACTATTAATAGAAGATGGTAGTTCCGAACTCTAAACCTTTATAATTTAAGATACTTAAATTTGTATATAACTCCCCTGTAATAGGGCATTCTAGCCATATAAAGACTTATAAAATTGTTTAATAAGTATACTTGTTGGTAACACCTAAGTGTACTTGATTGGCCTATTAACTGATGGTTTGATTCTTGTCTAATAGGTAAAGAAAGCAGAGGATTATAAGGATCGCGGTGCCTAAGTAGGGGGCTGATTAGTCATTATAAGGATAACTAATTAGAGACACGAACAACGACACATAACCACATAACTTCTGTCCATATATTCCGACACTGGCAGTTCTTTCTTTGTGCGTTAAACTGCTTGTGGCGCTACAGGAAGGCAGCAAGGTATTGGTTAGCTGTAGGCTGAGCAGTTGAAGTTGGTAGTGGTGCTGCAGGCAGAGCAGCAAAGGTCTGTCGTAGTGCCGCAAGCAAGGCAGCAGAAGATGGTTCGCTGTAGGTAGGGCAGCAGAAGTTGGTAGTAATGCTGTGGGCAAAGCAGCAGAAGGTCGATTGGGTTACTATAGGCAGAGCAGTAGATAGCAGTACGGTGCAAGCGTTAAGTGGTAATAGTAGGTTAAACGTTTGGAGCTTGGTTTATTAGCTAGTTGTTAGATTGTAGGTATAACGGCGCAATCGTTGTCGTAGTAGTACGTGATAGCAGGCATATCGGCGCTATTGTTTAGTTGGTGGATCGCAGGCGTAATGGCGCGATTAGTATCATAATAGCAGGCATAGCGGCGCTATTAGTTTGTTAATGGTATGTAGCAGTACAGTGCCAGCGTTAGATGGATTACAGGCGTAACAGTATAATTGTTTAGTTGGTAGACCTCTATCCTAATAAAGCTTAATACCCGAATTCCCGTTTATATCTTTTAGACAACAACATCCCTAAACGTGCTTATAGAGAGTAGTATTTAAGGGGAATGTAGATCCGCACTTAGTATACTTAAAGGGTTGATAATCTGGCAAATGTCTAAAGAGCGCTTGACCTAAAGGGAATGTAGTAGAGCACTTTTTGTAGGTTTGAGATTGCGGAGGTTTATATAAGCTTGGCTGCTATGGCTCCTTGGCTTTAGTTAACAAAGAGGGTAAAGCTAGTAGAGCTTGCGCTAACGGAGCTTGCTTAGTTTATAGCTCTTAAATCTCTTTTTACTATTTTTTAAGAAGAGCTTGTAGCTTATAGATCTCTTTTTATTGCCTAGTTTGTATCTTTAAGTCTCTACTCTGTACTTAATGAATCTTATCTTGTTGTTGCTTAACCGTGTTTTGTATATTCTGAATTTGTGTCTAATAAGCGGTTGTAGTTGGAAACTCCCATTGGGCTTTGTTGTTATAGATGTTAATATAATAAGGCTGCCCAGTGGCCGTATAGCTCCCGCTTTTATATCCTTTAGGAAGTTAAGGTAGTGCCATTAAGGGTTTATAGCTGCCGCAGACGCTAGTAGATTTAAGAGGGTAGAGGATGGGGAGCGCGCTGGCGTTATAGGCGCGCTATTAACGTGATTTCCGACGTGGTAGATCTGCAAGGAAGGTAGCAGACGGTGTTGGGATTATAGGTAGAGGGGGGCGCGTTTTGGACGTTAACTTAGGACCCTAGGTTTAGTGATACTTCTGACCTAAAGTACTTGACCAAATCTTTGTAAACGTGGTTGTTCTGCGTAATAGATGCAACTTGGTATCTCCTAGTACTTAGTAACACTTCTATTACTGGTTTTCCGCAAGTCTAAGGTAGCTAGGTGTTTTAGTACTGCTGATACTGCTAGGTTGTTAGATGCTGTAAAAGCTGGTATACTATGTACGGCTAGAGCGCTGCTGTAGTACTACTGGGGTAGCTGCTGAGGTAGCTACTAGGGTACTGCCCGAGGGCTGTTGGATGTTGGTTTGTATGCTGAGCACACTAGGTAGTGGTTTGCTGCTAAGTTGCGTAGCTACGCTGGGGTACTGCGTAAAGCAGTTGGGTAATTGGATGTTGGGTGCTGTAAAAGCTGGTGTGCTGTGTACGGCTAGAGCGCTGCCGTAGTACTACTGGGGTAGCTGCTGCTGGGGTACTGCCCGAGGGCTGTTAGATGTTGGGTGCTGTTGAAAGCTGGTGGTACTGGCACTTAGTAAAGAGGCTGTACTAGGGGTTGATTTGTGTGCTGTAGAATGTCTTATACGTTGCGTATTTGTCGTATATTCTAAGCTGCTGGGGTTGGGTGCTGCCGGAACTGCTAGGTGCTGGTTTTGCTGCTAGGTACTGGAATGCTGCTTACAATTAAACGAAGCTGCTGGGGCGGCAGTGAACCTTATTGCTCTATAACCAACCGGTGAGGTTAACCATTGATTAATATCGGTAACACCTAAGTGCACTTGATTGGCCTATTAACTGATGGTTTAATTCTTGTCTAATAGGTAAAGAAAGTAGAGGATTGTAAGGATCGCGGTGCCTAAGTAGGGGGCTGATTAGTCATTATAAGGATGACTAATCAGAGACATGAACAACGACACATAACTACGTAACTTCTGTCCATATATTCCGACAATACTACTAGCCTATAATGCACGACTATGTATAAAAATACGTTTAAGTATATAGGATGTGCGTGTGTGGAAAGACCTCTTATGTAAAGAAGTAAGGAGTACTTTAACTGCTACTAATTCTAATGCAAAGATGGTGTAATATCTTAATTAACTTTATAGTTGATTTGCCTAACAGTAATGGGTTTATAAATATTATAGTAGTTATTAACCGTCTTATAAAAATGTGATATATAATTTCTATAGACTTAATTAATGTAATATTAGTAGCTAAATGTTTTATTAAGTATATCTTTAAGCTATACAGACTTCCTAACTTAATAATATCCGACTATAGAAGCTAGTTCGTTTTAGACTTCTAGCAAGCTCTATATAAATAATTAAGTATTTAAATATAACTCTTAACTGCATTTTATCTGGAGATAGATGGTTAAACTAAAATTGTAAATGCAATTATAGAATAATACCTATAAATATATTACTCCTACCTATAAAATGACTGGGAAAAATGGCTGCCTTTAGCTAAGTTTACTGAAAATAATATCATAAACGTATTAATAGGCGTGACACTATTTTACGTGACCTATAGACAAGACCCTTAACTTAAATTTAAGCTATAACCTAATATTAATATAACAGGACCCACGATTAAATAGATCTAGTTAATTAACGTATATAACTTTACTAATTAAATAAAGCAGTTAACGGAACTTGTTGGGAATAAGGCAAGCAGTCGTTACATAAGGCAAGTTGCCGTCACGTGTTGCCGCGGCACTAGCGTGGTAAGGAACCTTAAGTTCCTTACCCTTCCTTAATAATTAATAATAAGCTTTTTTACCAATATCACTGTGTCTACTTAAGTAGCATTAGTGAGTTACCCTATGTGACCAACACTGATTAGTGGTTAAATATACAGTTAACTACAGAACAGCAAGGTTCTCAACAGAAGAGACAGTCTTATGTAGGGGTGCTATATGTGCTTATATGGAATAGATCCCGGCAATACTGTGCTACCTTAGACTTGCGGAAAACTAGTAATAGAAGTGTTACTAAGTACTAGGAGATACCAAGTTGCGTCTATTATGCAGAACAACGTTTACAAAGATTTAGTTAAGTACTTTAGGTCAGAAGTGTTACTAAACCTAAGGTCCTAAGTCAACGTCTGAAACGTGTTAACTATATCTTAAATTGCCTACCTTTTAACGGCAAACCTACGAGATTTTATAAAACCGAAATTCTACCTATCTTTAACGTACAATAACCCGTCAATTCTACTTCTATAAAATTAACAGCCATTATGGCATTGATATACCTAAAGAAGTATAAGAACGATATTAACCCAGATATATAGGATAGAGCTATAATTAACTTTATAAACGCCGAGCAATAAGACCTAAACGGATTCCTATTACATCGTATAGCACACTATAAAGACAGCGAATACGACGATACTATGCTATGGTATTGCATAAAGGAGGACTTTATTGGATAGATAAAGGAAACATAGGTTCCTATAAATAAGGATATTATACAGGACTTCCGTAACTTCCTTTGGGAGTATAGAGTATTTGTCCCTATAGATAGGGGAGTTATTAGAGACAATATTTAGGAATATGTTATTAACGTAAAAGAAAAGCACGAATGGACTCTATAAGAGATTAAGCACCAACTACGCACCATAAAGAAGCTTAACTTACGATGGAATCCAAGTAATATACCACTAGAAACATGTTCTAATTCTATTACTCTAGGCATAAGTTCTAACGCTTTATATCCATCGCCTCCACCTCTGTCTTTAGTTCCCTAGCATATACCAATTTAACCTATAACTCCAACTAATAACCCCTAGAAATCACAAGATCCCCTTACTTTGCGACTTAATAACCTTTAGACCCTACCAACTAGACCTACGTCCCTACTATAGCCTGCAATACAACTACTACCTCCTCTATCTTAATTACAAATCAGAGGCATTTTAAAATTGCTTACTAAGCTTATAAAGCTCTATTTAAATTAGGAGAAGAAATTTAGTGGGGAATTCTATAATATTCTTAATTCGAAACTATGTATCTTCTATAACTATTATTAGAAGGTCTGACTAGAATCTAATTAATACTACAACACTTATTTAGTCATGCTTAAGGGTTAAGCTAGTACCTTCTATTATAATTGTTTGGCAGAAAAAGGATATAATTTCAACCAAATAATATACGAGATAAGATGCTACTTTGAAACAGAAGAGAATAAACAGCAGTATATATTAGAGTGAAGAGAGACTACCTTTTTAAGACTTATTACTACAAACCCAGGTGTCTCTTGGCTTGATTATCTTTAAAAGCTCTTTAATTAACTTTAGATGATTTAGTATAGTTTATCTAAATTATATTAAGAGGACTTCAGCCTACGCAATTAAGTTATTAGCGTATGCTAAGGTGTTAAAGAATGTAACCTTGCCCTCTTTAATCCTGTGAATACTTATAAAGGAGTGTATACTTAATTAAGATCCTCTATTAGCACCGCTATACGCTCTTAAGAAGTACAGCAATTTAACACCTAACCCTAACCTACGTTAATTAACCTGGCCGACCAACATAATTACAACTAGACTAATCAAATATATGGTGGCCGTGGTAGGGGATACGGCAGAGGGTACGATCAATGTCAACCATAAAGTAATTATGGAGGTCCTTATGGAGGTTTCTTTCAAAACAATTAATAGAAGAAGTGCTACGTTTGTAAGAAGCCAAATTACTAGTTAACTAGGCACCCTCTTAACAGACAAAAAAAGGTATATAATAAGTTTCGCTAGAGCGCACAAAACGTTAGAAACTAAGAGGTTACTATAGCCTACTTCTAAAGCTTCCTGGTTTAATATAAAGGCAAAGAAGATCTTAAGGGTAAGGTTAATAAGGCTAAGCAGCTCCTTATAGATATAGAAATTAAGGACTACTCTCCCAACCAATACTTTACCAAGTATGGTGAGGTAAATAGTACATAAACCGTTGCTATCCTTAATAACTAATCTACGCTCTATTCTATTACAAAGTTAGATATCTTTAATAAGCCAAAGAAAAGTTCTATATTCTCCTTTAACAATAGATACTCGGCGAACGTCTTTTATAGTATTATGTTAGATACTAGAGCTATAGGAGTATCCACAGTAGGAGAACCTTAAGTTTAAGCTCTTTAGCAGCTTAATAGCTCTATTTAGATCAACTAATTAACGGCAGGCCAACATATAATTTATTTTAGTAAGGGTACTGCGATCTCCCTTAGCACAATTAGGGTCTAAACCCCTTTAGGGTATATTACCTTCTACGTTATTCCCACAAACACTCCATTTCTATTTTGCATTAGAGATATAGATAAATTAGGCGTTAAGCTTAACAACCTTAAGAATGTGCTCGTTTAGGGAGATAGTTAGGTGCCCGTTATACGCAAGTAGGGTCACCCCTAGTTGCTCCTTAATTAACTAGAAAAGAGCGTTGCTTAAAGCCACTTAACTAAGTTAGGGCTATATTAACTACACTATTATTTTAGCCACCTATCCGTTTACCAATTGCTTAGGGTTCTTTAGTAAGAAGGTTATAAAGTTAAGGTTAAGGCAATTAAACACCTTATAAAGTACTGCTATTACTGCCAAATAAACCAGAAATCCCCTGGCCAATTTAAGTTCACCCTTAAAGATAACTATAACTTCAACTTCTGTATTATTATTAATATTATATATCTTAGCGGCAAACTAGTACTTTAAGTTATTAACTTCTTAACCTCCTTCCAAGCCGCATGTTTCTTAAAGGATATATTAGCTAAAAACGCATAGGATACTCTTTAATTATACTAGATTAATATCTACCTAAAACCCCCTAATTAAATCACTTATAACGTAGGAAAGAACTTCTTATTTATAAAGTTTTAATAACAGGCAAAGGCAATAGTAATTAAGGTTAAGGAAGTCCCTGTTAAGGTATATAATAGTATTAGAAAAGTAGAATAATATTATACGCCATTATACCGCGCATATAAGATTATTTCTTTAGAGCTAAAGGGTACTAGTAAAGAGCTTACCTTATAGATAGCTGTTAAGGCTATTAATAATTCCGCTGGCCTAAATAGGCTTATACCTATATTACTAGTCTTTAGCGCCTACCCTTAAATAACTAACAATTTCCCACTATCTCCCTCTGTTATGCAATAAGCTAAGGCTATTCGCAAGGCAATAAAGGAAGTGCAATATCTCTACGCCACGCGCTAGGTTAATAATGCATTAGGAATAAGAAATGGCCTAAATACCTTAATTACGCTTAACCTGCCACTCTAATCTAAGGTATACGTATAGCATAAAAAGGTAGGATAGTTAGGCCTATACAAACTTATTACAATTAATGGTTAAACTTATACTATTTAAATGCCTTACGGACCTACTTAATTCCATTTAACTGTTATTAAGCCCTACTACAAGGATAACAGTCCTAAGCCTTTATAGGATGCCCTAGAAGATGCCCTAAAGGAGAACTATAACTAATATGCCTTAAAAGGCGACTATAATTCTAATATAGTTATAGTAGATATACCGCAACTATAATATAGTAGAGGTTGCCTAAAGGGATTATAAAACCGCTAATATCTTATTAATTTTAAAGAGCAATTTGTTACTGCTATTAAGAGTAGGGTTAAGTTATTAATGGCCTTTATAACAACTAAAGAGAAGGCTAACTTTAAGCTTACAAAACAGCTTTAAAAGGAAGATTATATTATAACTCTAGGAGCTCCTTTCTAAGCATCTAATAAGCAGAAGATCGACGGCCTTATTATAAGAGAAGTCTTTAGATTTAAGAAGTATAACCCTACTAAGTTTAATAGAGTTCGCATCTTTAAGTTAAGAATAGTTAATAAGATTAAGGGCAAAGCTACTAATGCCCTATTTAAGAAATTAAGGCTTATTATTTAAGGTTACAACAATAATAGTAAGGAGGTAATTCTTATGTAATCTCCTATAATTTAACGAGCTAGTTAGTAAGTTATTATTACACTAGCTCCCTCCTTAATAAAGAATAGAATGGCGGTCTATCTATAAGATATTACTTAGGCCTACACCTAATTAGAAACGTACCTTTAGCGCTTAATATTAGCATATCTTCTAGAGCAAATTTGCCACTAATATCCCAAAGATATAATCATAGTTATGCTTAAGCCACTATATAGAATTGCAGAGGTAGGAACTTATTAGTAGGCTACCTATAGCGAGCACTATAAAGAGAAGCTTTTAATAACTACCTCTATATTTAATCCCTGCTTCCTTATCACAACTATGGAAACTCCATTTAGAATTGTTAGCATGCAAACTAATAATATAATTATCTTAGGAGATAACTAATTCTTAGCCCTTAAAGAAGATAAGCTAGTAAAGGCAAACCTTATAACAAAGCTAAAGAAAAAGCTTAATTTAACAACACTATTACTCTTTAATGGATGCATCCTCTTACTAAATAAGGATTCTATTGCTTTGCGCCAGAAGGGTTAAGGCAAGAAGATTAACGTTATTAATATTAATTCTCTAAAGCAAGGATATATAGAGCAACGCGCTTACGGAGCTTATATTACTTCTATCTATTAACCTAAGGCTTCCTTTAATCTCTCTATTACCACTTAACACTAAGAACCAACTAAGGAGGACATCCTTGCCCTAAATAGGCGCCTTTTCTAGCAAATAAACCATCTTAATTGGGGACTACTCTATATACCTATTAACCTTCCTACGGCCAAGCTCTTTGTATTTATTAATAGATTATTTATAAATAATAAAGATTTTAGCTCCCAGCTAGGATATAAAATTATTATCGCAAATAAATATACCAAAGAGAATGACTTTACAATCCACGGTAATTTTATCTATTAGAGCTCAACCAAGAGTAAGTATATTACTTAAAGCATTCTAGCGTTAGAGATATATAGAATGGTTAGCAGAGTTAATATAGCAATTGCAATTAGAACTACCCTTAAGATAATTATAGATCGGCTTAAACTTCCTACTATTCCTATAATCGTATACACCAACTTATATTCCCTCTATAAGTGTTTAGTTAAACTTAGTACTATAAAGGAGAAGCGTCTTATAATTAATATTATAGTACTTTAGCAATCCTACAACCGTTAAAAACTCTTTAAGATTTAATAGATTAATGGCCAAGATAACCCAGTAGATATAATAATAAAGGCAAACCCAAATAAAGCACTAGAGACGTTCGTTAACATAAATACTCTATATATATAAGTTAAAGGTTAGGTCAAAAGGGAGTAGGAGATATAGCAATTTAAGAGCAACTAATTAGGATTTTCTATGCCCGGCATAGAAAATTGCTATTGGCTCGCTTACTACTAGCGCCTTAGTAGCCCCCTTGTCTTCGCGTTAACCCCTAACGCCTTTCTTCTTTTCCTTAGCTTAGTATCTTTATATAGCAGTAATCTATAAGTGTATATAGGTAGCAACTACAAAAGAAGAGTTGCCAGTATTAGGAATAAGGCAAGCAGTCATCACATAAGGCAAGTTGCCTTTACGTAAGGCAAGTTGCCGTCACGTGTTGCCGTAGCACTAGCGTGGTAAGGAACCTTAAGTTCCTTACCCTTCCTCAATAATTAATAATAAGCCTTTTCACCAACATTACTACGTCTACTTAAGTAGCATTGGTGAGTCACCCTATGTGACCAACAGAACTATTATAAAGTAAATTAATATACGCTTAAACATTATAGGAATGGCATGCGAATAAAGAATAAGCCCCTATATAGGACTTTAAGGAAGGTAATATAGTTTACCTAAATATACAAAACCTAAAGACTTAACGGCTCTTAAAGAAACTTAATTGGAAGTTTATAGGCCTATACTAAATTAAGAAGAAACTAAGCCTATATGCCAATAAGCTTAAACTGCCGACTAAGATAAAAATACACCTAATATTTTACGTAAGCTTGCTGTAACCCTTAAAAGATAATCCTATAACTTATAAAGTGCCACTGCTACCTTCTATAATTATTAATAATAGTAACGGTTCTTACTTTATTAACTTAATTAATAATATGCGATAGAAAATATAATCTAAATAATTTAAACTTCTTATTAAGTGGGAAGGATATAAAATATAAACCTAGGAAACCTATAAACAGATTAAGGCCAACGCGCCTTCCCTAGTAAAAGAATTCTATAAAGACTATCCTTTACAGCCTGCTTTGGCTAGATGGACATAATATAAAGGCAAATAACTGCCACCTGACATAAATACACGAAATACAATAGTAGGAAACTTAAATTTAAAAAGAACTTAAAAAGTATTATAATGTTTGTAACACGGTCACGTAATATATAAAATGTTAAGGAACTTTAACCGCTAGTTAAAGTTATCTAATTGGTTAGATTTGCCTCGCTAAGACTACTACCTAGCGCTAAAATATAATCTATAATAAAATTATAAATTCTTAACTAAGTTAAATTATTTTAAACCTTTGGCTAAAGGGGGGGGTACTATAATAGGACTAGCCTAATTATAATAGGAATGTCTTAGTGAAACACTTAATAGATAAATTCTAAAGCTTTAACCAAATTCTACCGAAATCCGTTAAAGACCGCGTGCGTATATGCGCACGCATTAACCACTAAGCCCCTAAATATTTAATTATATAATTCTCTCGTTATTCCCTTCTCTTCTTTATGCAACGTCTTGTACTCTGCAAGAACTATATACCCTTAGATTTAGATAGAATTTATATTATTCCTTTAAATCTTCCCTAAAGCCTCTTCGCGCCCTTACAACTGCCAACTACTCTGCATTTGCAATACTTTAAAATAATTCCCCTGTCTTACCAATAAAGACATGCCTCTATGGTAAAGAGCACCTATTTTAAGAATGCTAATATCTAATTAAGAGCCTAAGACCCCATAGGTGAGTACCTAATAAAAAAATATAATAACAGATTGATAAAAAGCTTATAAGATATAAAAGACTTGCTATTACTGTTAAGAAAGTATAAAATAAGGCTTCCTAAAGGATGTCTATTACCGCTACTAATAATAAGATTAAGATCTAATTTCCTCTTTAAATATAGTCCCCTAAGAGGCTAGGGAGGATATATCTTTAAATATAGTCTCCTAAGAAGCTAGAGAGGATATCTCTTTAAATATAGCTTTATATCTAGAGATATGAAGCTAGGAAGATATATTTTTAACAAATCTATCAAGCCCTAAACCCTTTGCCACTCCTAAATTGTATCTAAATTTCCTATTTTAGTATAGTCTCTGCCTTTATTTGTTTTCTACAGCTTTGACTACACCCGTTAAATCTAGGAGGATGTGTAACTAACTATTAGTACATTGTTAAAAGACCCTACTAACTTACCTGCATATTGATTTAGTTAACGACTCGGTTAACAACTTAGTTACCAACTCGGTCACTTACTTAGTTAATGACCCCGTTATTGTCTACACCTTTTATATATATATTCCACCCGATTTCTATAGATTTAGAATTAAGTCGCTTATACAATTCTCCTACACTGTAAAGCTTATAAATCTAGTAGCGCTAAGCCTTATTAGTAGTCTTATTTTTATTAAATAGGGGTATATAAGAGTATAGATTATGCTAATATAGATTAATAGCGCTAAGTATGGGAAATAGAGCCCCACTTTTAATATTTTTAGTATAAGCTATAAGCTTATTTTTCTTTTACTTCTGGTAAGGCCTAGTGCCCTTAAGCTTCTATATATGCCGTATAATCTTATTTAGAACCTAATTACCACTATTACTATTTATAAAATTACTAAGCTTATCTAAAGATAGATTATTTTTATTTAATTAGCTGTAAAGGAAGCAAGTGGCGTTAAGGGCTTACACTTTTATAATCTAATTAAATATATAGTAGCGAAATAAGGGGTAGCGGCTAAACTAACCATCCTAATACTTAAGCATATACTTAATGTATGCAGCCAGGGTAACTATATAGCTTTGTAGTATATTAAAATCGGCTTTACTATAAGGAAATAGAGTAGGAAAGGCGGTGCGTATAATAAAGCTGGCTAATTGCTTAGAGAGAGATATCTATTATATAGTAGAAACCTCTAGCCCCGCTTATAGGTCTTATTAGTATTAAACCTTATAACCTAAAAGCTCTTATTTATTAAGGTTAGGCACTAGATTAGGAACTAAAGTATCCAGTATATTACTGCTAAGCTTAGTAGATAAAGAATTAATAATAGGAGGATATTATATAGGAGTAGTAAGGTAAGCAGTTAGGCTACTAGAATTAGACTTTAAGTTATTAATATAAGGTAGCTAATCTAATATAGAGCTATATTTGGGTAAGCTAGTAAGCCAGGTACTATATATTTTAACATTGCAATAATTAGGATAATTAGCCTTTAGAAAGTAAAGCTATAGTACTATAGCAAAGCGCCTTATAGTATACCGCTTAGTAAATCACTAGCTTAGGTATTTACTACTATCTACTACTATAGGCCTTATAACTAGTATATTAAGTTTAGTAGGTAGCTATAGTAGCTGCCTCTAAGTCTTTAGTATATTTTAGCTAAATATAAGGGCGTAAAGAGGCTTTAGGGAAGATTTAAAGGAACAATATAAATTCTATCTAAATCTAAGGATATATAGCTCTTGCAGAGTATAAGACGTTACGTAAAGAAGAGAAAGAAATAATAAGAGAATTATATAATTAAATAGTTAAGGGTTTTGGTGGTTAATGTGTGCGTATATATATATACAGTCTTTAACAGACTTTAGTAGAATTTAATTAATCTAGTAGAACTTGGCAGAAGTTAATTAAGCTAGCAGAATTTAGTAGAATTTGGTTAAAGCTTTAGAATTTATCTATTAAGTATTTTACTAAGACATTTCTACTATAATTGGGCTAGTCCCATTATAGTACACCCCCCCCCCCCCTTTAGCTAAAGGTTTAAAATAATTTAATTTAGTTAAGGATTTATAATTTTATTGCGTATTGTATTTTTATATTATGTGGCGGTCTTGGCAAGGCAAATCTAACTAATTAGATAACTTTAACTAGCGGTTAAAGTTCCTTAATATCTTACGTGTTATATAATCACGTTATAAATATTATAATATATTTTAAGTTCTTTTAAAATTCAAATTTCCTACTATTGTGTTTTGTATATTAGGTAGCAGTTATTTGCCTTTATATTGCATCTATTTAGCCAAAGCAGGCCGTATAGGATAGTCCTTATAGAATTCTTTTACTAAGGAAGGCATGTTGGCCTTAATCTGTTTATAGGTTTTCTAGGTTTATATCTTATATCCTTCCTATTTAATAAGAAGTTTAAATTATTTAGATTATATTTTCTATTATATATTATTAATTAAGTTAATAAAGTAAGAACTGTTACTATTATTAATAATTATCCATAGCCTGTATAGCTGCGCCTTGACCACCCACCCTTTTAGGTAAGTAGTGAACATCCTAATCGCTAGGACGGCTTAATCGCCAGGGTTTAAAAAGAATTAATTATATAGCACTACTATAACAATAATTACAAGTCTTCCTGCTGCTTACGCGCTTTATCCTATTTACTATATTTATCCCTAGAGTTATTAGAAGTCTTAGGCTCTAGTATTAGTATTTTAGCCTACTTTTTACACTTATTTGCGAGCTTCTTTTTATTAGCTTTCTTCCTCTTTTTAGCTAGTAAACGACCCTCTATAACTATAATTACCCTAAACTTCTATATAACCTTTCTAGCATTAGCCTTCTGCTTTTAGCGTCGCTTATTTTTAGCCTTAATCTCCTTTAGCTGCTATTTAAGAGATCTAAATGCCTGGAGCTAAATCTCCGCCCTATATATATATTTCTGTATAGCCTTATTTAGGTCCTTATTCTCCTATTCCTGCTAATTCTACCTAATATATAAAGCTAGGTCGCTTGCCTACCCAAGTGTTTTTAATGTTGTAATATTAATAGTTAACTATAGGTCCTTCTTTAGTGTAGCCTTACGTAGTAGAGGTAGTTTATTAAGCACCTTCTTTAGGTTAAACGGGTAAAGGCCAGTCTCTACAAATACCGCTTTAATTATTACTTTCTTAAATATGCTTTTCCGTACATTAGGAATAAGGTAAAGAAATTCTATCTTATTAATTTTAAATACGCTAGTACGGTAAGCCTGGTTTATGGCCTTACTATACTAGTGCTTAAATGGCTAAAATATAACTATATTAAGCGGCTGCATCTTATATATAAGATATAAGGGAAAGTAGGCTAGTAAGATATTACGATTAATATAGTATTGTGTAAATTCTAGCGTCTTATAAGAGCCGTGGCTGTTAAGGATAAGGAGTTTATATACACCCTTTATCCGATTTTACGTATAAAGATTAAAGTATTTAATCTATTTAAGCGCAATCTCGTTATTTGTATACGCCGTATTATTAATACTAATAGTATAGCTGTTTGGAATCGTCGTCTCTAAGTACTAGCGTATTTAGTAGGTCTTGCCTTTAAAGATAATAAGAGGCGGAATAACATGACTATCTATATAAATTGTCTCTGTAACTGTAACAGATTTACGGCTAAACGCCTTACCTGCCTTATACCGTGCTACCTTATTATAAATAGTAAGTACCTCCTCTTTCTTTCCTTACCCTATATATACGCCTAATTCGTCCATATTATATATATCTTTATACTGTATGGCGTACTTATAACGGAACCTTGTAGCAGTAACTACGGTGGGTCCTATTATTGGGCTAGGTATATAGGTAAGAACAATTCAACAACATAATAATAACTGGTGGAGTAGTTGCCCAACAGATTAACTCTAATTGTATTCTAAGATTCACTATAAGGAGAGAACTATTTATGGTAGGGACTAAGGTCCTTTAAATACACAACCGTACTCCTAAGAAATCCTCCCTTGTACATAAGGTACGTGTTATACGTAAGGTACGTACGTTTACTACATTCCTTACGTTCCTTATATAGCACGTTATATAACTCGGCTACCATTCCTTGTTATATGGTTCCACCGGATCTATTCTAGACTGTACCCATATTAACTAACTAGCTTCCTCCGACTCTTCTCTAAGTAGTTGTAATATTATACTTAAGCTGTCTGTAACACTATCTCCCTCCTCTTTATCTTCGTCCTTAAAGATTCCTAACATCTCCAAGTTGTCTACTAGAGGTATAATGTCCGTTTAATTAGTCTGGTTAATATCCTTACTTATTATACCTAAAGCATTTTCTTCTTTATACGCGCAACGTCGTGCTCGTACTGTTGCTGCTATACTATTACTAGGTGAGATAATGCCGTCTCTATATTCTTATTGTGCGAAAGAGGGGCTGGTCTGTGTTGCGCTGGTAAGTTCTACCGCCTAACAACTATTCTCTTACTTGGAGTGTATTAAAGCGAATATTTAATTACTCTGCGATGTTTGTTCTACCTCTAATGCTAAGTATGCGTGTCCTATAACTCTTAACAGTCTTTAAGTTCCCTAAGTAACTTATTATAGGGTCTTATGTTTAATCTGCTGCTGTGAAACTTAATAGTAAGCTCTCCGCTGCCTTAGCTAAGCTAGAATGTTCTTAAGATACAAAATAGAAGGCCCTAGACGCTTAAATTGCGGCGTCTACCTAGCTGCTTTGTCTTAAGAAAGTTTGTGAGAAGGTTTGTTCTAAGGAGTGGAAACTAGTTTAATAGGGTCTTAATAAGCTAGGTAATGAGAGGGTAGAGTTTCTAAAGAAGAAAACAACTCTAAGTAATATAGTAGTTGCTCCTTATAGGTCCCCCTTAGGTAACTTATCCTTCGGCGATCCCTTTTTAATGCTCCCTAATCTACTTTTTTTTAATACTTCTTTACCTTTCCCATAGCGTTCTCTAGGTTGCTTAGTGGTTCTTAGGTAGTCTTACTATAGCCTATTTACTTTACTTTATACTACGTTTTATTATCTACGTCCTTGTGACTAATAATCTTTAAAACTTGCTATTTATCCTTTTTCTATTCTCTATACGTGTCTGCTTTATATACTGGTGGTTTAACGTTTCCATATGCTAGTTCTAGCATTGCAACGTATTATATAGGGTAGATCTTTATTTTGGCTAGTAGGTTTAACTTATATGTAACTAATAAAATTCTTTATACAATTTTAAAAGGTCCTAGTCTGACATGGTCTAACTTCTTACTTAGTTATTAACTCTTAAAATTTTTATATAGTAGCTATACTTTATCTCCCTCCTTAAGATCTGGTCCCTTAGATCTCTTAGCATTATAGTACCCTTTTATATGTTTTTATACTAGTTTAGCTGTTTCTTTAAGGTCTGTATAAAGATTTATTAACGTCTCTATTCTTTATTTAGCTGTGCTACTTGTCTTCTTTACTTAACGTGGCAATAATGATATTCTTGGCTCGTATCCGTAATTTGCCTTAAATGGTAATGTCCCCATTTCTTCTTATAGTATTGCATTGTATGCAAACTATATAACTGGTAATAACAATACCTAATTATTTTATGCGTGGTTAATATAGTGTCTTAAATACTATTCTAGTGTCTAATTCAGTCTTTCCGTCTGTCCGTCTGTTTGCGGATAATACGCTATAGAGGTTACTGCGCAAACTCCTTATTCTGCCAGAAACACTTCCCAAAATGCTGCTATAAATCTTAGATCTCTGTCTAATATTACTTTCGTTAGTGCTCTATATCTTATAAATACTTCTTTAATATAAATTCTAGCGATATCCTCTACTAATATCTCCTCTATATATGCTATAAAGTATCCCTACTTTATAAGCTTATCCACTATTACTAAGATCGCGTTATAATCTTGCCCTATAATAGGATCTCTTGACTTTGGTAACTTAACAATAAAGTCCTATAATATAACTTCCCATAGTCTTTCTGGTATTTTAACAGGTTATAGCCCTCTATACGGCTTATACCTTATTGGTTTGTTTTTTTAGTAATCTAGATATTCCTTTATAACTTACCTTACTAGTCCCCAGATTCCTTAAATAATATACTCTTCTTAAAGTCTTAACACTAGTCCTATAGACCCGTTGTGTCCTTGTGTTATTCCCTTGTAAAATTCCTTAATAAATTCTTCTGCGATAGACTTAGGTACATACATTACTTCTCTATTTTTGTATTGCTCTAAGTCTGAATTCTCTGCTTATGCTTCTTAGATCTTTTACGTCTAATTACTCTCTAGTAATTTGTAGATCTAACCTTCCTTAGTTACTATAATCTTTAAATAATTATACCTAATTAATCTATCTTAATCCCTTCTTAACAAAGCTCCTAATGGCTTTTTGTTATTTTGTAGTTCAGCCTTTCTACTTAAAGCGTCTGCTTATACATTTTCTATACCCTTAGTATACTAAATTTCGAAATAGTATTCTATAAGTATCTCCGCCTATCTAACCTGTCTTTAGTTAAGTTCCTTTATTATTAGGAATTCTGTAAGGTTTTTATAGTCTGTCTTAACTATAAATGGTTTCTCTATGCCTTGTAAGAATGCTCTCTATTTCTTAAGTGCTGTAACTATACCTAGCAACTCCTTGTTATAAATGTTATAGTTTAACTCTAGTGGTGTTATCTTCCGACTATAGTACGCTACTAGATGCTATACGTCCTGGTACTTCTATAGCAAATATGCTCCTAATGTAAAGTCTAATATATCTGTCTTAACAACCGTGTCTAACTTTAGTTAATAGATCTTAAGGATTGGTTTCTAGGTAAATAACTCTTTAAGTTCCTAGAATAGCTTCTTTTACTTACTTCCCTAAACCTATAGTTCCTCTTTCTTCGTTAACCTTATAAATGGCTTAATACTCTTTAACTATTGCGCTATAAACCTCTTATAGTAATTGCAAAACCCTAGGAACGACCTTAACTATATAACGTTCTCTAGTTCCTGCTAATTTACTATAGCTTTAACTTTCTTTAGGTCTATACTAATTTTTCCTAGTTTAATAATAAATCCTACAAAATTGGTCTTCCTTGTAAAGAACTCGCATTTTTTAATTACTACTAGCATCTGTTTTTCTTATAGTCTCTTTAAAACCCACTTAATATGTTCTCTATGTTCTTCCTCACTGTTTAAGTAGATGATAATATTATTAAGATATGCTATAATAAACTTATTAAGGTGTTCTCCTAACACACTATTAATTCGCTTTTAGAACGTTGCTAATATATTTATAAGTCCGAATTGTATAACTAATGGCTTGTATAGTCCTTCCTTTAACCTAAAAGCTGCCTTCTATTTATCGCCTTCCTTAATCCTAATCTAATGGTACGCCTATCTTAGGTCTATCTTTATAAAGATTTATACGTTGCCTATCCTGTCTTAGATTTCGCTAATTAAGGGTAAAGGATACCTATCCTTTTTAGTGATGCTATTTAACTATCTGTCGTCTATACACATCCTAAGTTTTCTATTTTTCTTTGGGATGAACAGTACTGGATATCCCACTAATAACTATAACGGTTAGATATATCCCTTTTATAAGTTCTCCTAGACAAACTCTTTAAGCGCTACTAACTCTGTTTTAGTAAGCTTATAGATTGGAAAGAACCTTAGACTTATTTCTTCTTCTAATTCTATCTTATAGTCCTATGCTGCATGCTCTAACAGCTTTTTACTTTCTAGTAACCATAACTTTTTACTATACTTATGGTATCTCTTTGGTACATAACTTAAGCTTTGCTTAGTCTCTTTGTATATCACTCTAACTTAGTACTATACCAACTTAGTTTACTATCGCATCTTATATTATTAAGTATCCTTAATATTGACCTAACCTGTAACCTAATCGATCTTTAGATTATATTCCTGTAACTAAGGCATTCCTAGTATCGCCTTATCCTGTCCTAATAGTAGGATATTAAAAGACATTCTAACTGGTCTCCCCTTAATAGTTAACTAAATAGGTCCTATTTTAAGATTAATAATACCTCTACTATAGGCTATCTGATCTCCTAAAATTATTATAAGTAGATATAGGTGTTCCTTTTATCTATATAGTAACCCTATCCTTTCCACTGCTTTTGGTAATATGTGGTTCCTTATTACTCCACTATCTACTAATGCTTTGAACTGCTAATCTTGCCATTTAACTCTTAAGTTTAGGTATTGCCCTTAAACTCCTTTAAGGGTCTAAGGCTTTAACACTAGTTCCCTTTAGTCCTATACACCTCCCCTTTTCCTAACTGTTAGCTACTAGATCTTATTTATACTTAGTCTAACCTAGACCAATACTTAGTTTATTTCTTTTCCTCTATATACTATGAATAAGTGTTCTCTAGACACTCCTACCACTATTATCTATCTAGGTATTCTTCTATAAGGAATCTTCCTAGTTAAAGTGTTAAATCCCCTTAATCTTATACTTCTACTGGGTGCCATCTATATATATACTTAGCGTCCCTAAACCGCTTTTCTTCTAGTGCCTAATATATCCTAGTTAGGTACTTTCAGCTCTTATCTTTTAGTGCTCTATATATATTACATATATCATCCACATAAGCTATCTATAATAGTGTATAATACGCTAAGTGACTTAGGTTGACTCTTAGCTTGTCTTTACTCTTAAGTTTAAACCTCTATCTAGCTAATCTAACTGTTGGTCTTTCTTCTATAGGTACTAAAACTTGTCTCTCACTTCTCTAGTCCCTAAATCCTTCTTCTAGGTTCCTTAATATCATAATTAATACTCCTTTAATGTAACTTATGCGTTTTTCCGTAATAGGTTAGTCTTGGACTACCTTTTTGTTTAGCTATATATAAAAGTTTGCCTATTTATCGTTGCTTTATTGCCTATACCACTTTCCATATAACTGGTTTAGTGTGTATGGTTTATCTATTAGAAAGTACCTTGTTATTACTATATTATAATATCCTTTAGTATGCCTTTCTTTAAACCTGGTTAGGATATCTAGATCCTCTTCTTGTTCCAGTTTATCTAACTACTTTACCCTAAGTATCCCTGCACTTGGCCTATTAGTAATTCTTTATATAGGTGCTCTATCCCTTCTATAGTTTAATATACTAGATCTCTGGTCTAGTTTCTATTCTTGCTATATAATAATTCTTACTCTAAACTTATCTATAGTTTCTTATTTTCTGTGTCTTGTAGCTAGATCCTTATAGTCACCTTGCTTTTTAATTCTGGTATTAACTTCTTAATCTTTAGGCTAAACACTACGTTTACCTAAAATTACTAATATTCTTATTTGTTCCCTAAACTTATAGTTCTTAAACTTACGTCCTATACTTATTTGTTTGCTTACAAACTAAGTCTCAGCCCTATCCCATTTGGTTTCATCCGTTATAGGTGCCTTTGTGTATCTTATCTCACTTTAAGAATTTTAAGCGTCTCGCATCTTGTCTTAAGAGTCTTAAGCCTATAGCCTTTTGCCTTTATTAAGTAATAAGCTGGTACTAGCAGTTATCTACTTACCTAGTTTCTTCTAAATGTTGCTCCTATTATTTTATAAAGCAATGGAAATTGTATCTAACGGTATCGCAATACCCGTTACTAAACCTTGTTCTGTAATAGTCTTAGTCTCTACTTCTATTTTAACTTCTCTAAGGTCTGTATGCTTCTAGTAAGCTGCCTTTATTACCTTATTATTAGTAAATACTTCACCTATATTAAATTTATTATCTTTAATATCTAATCTATAAGCTAGTTCGTTGGTTCCTCTAAACTTAAATAACAATAGCTCCTATAGCTAATAGCTTGCGCCATTCTTAGCGTCCTTATAAATTCAGCATGCGTTGTTATAATAATACGCAAAACTATTAATTAAACACTCTTTTATTCCTCGCAGTGCACCATCGTCCCTTTATATGTATGTATCTCCTACTAGTCTGGTTCCCTTTACCGCATAGTTACTCTAACCACCTCTATAGTCTCTAGCGAAATAACCCTATTTTCTATAATTTATATAAGCTCCATCTCTAAACTATTAATTTTGCTGTGGAGTCCGCCTAAATATCTTCTGCTGCTAAGATCCCTGGTTTAGCCTCTGCTTCTTAGTCCTTTAATTACTAGATCCTTAATCTCTGGGTTTCTATAGTTTTTTTTCCCATCTTTAGGTTTCTTTAGTACCGCTTAGGTCTATTAGCTCTGCGCCATTCCATAGTTTTTAACTCTATATTAGTTATTGCGTACTCTGCGCCTTATATAACTATAGAACTCTGTCTTAACCCTTCTTAGCCTATTCCCTTTAGTAGATCCTATTATTAATCTTTATTAACTAATCTATTAACTCTCTTAGAGTATCCGCATCTTCCATTAGGATAATTACATCCTAGACTTTAGCCTTAAGTCCCTATTTATACTGTGCTATAAGCGCACTGTTATTCCACTTAACCTACATTGCTAGTATTTAAAACTGCGTTATATACTTAATTACTAAAGTACGTTGTACTAAGTTCTAAAGCTTTTGTTTTGCTGTAGTTATTGCCTCTAGGTCTCTAAATATCTACGTTAACCGTTCTATGAACCCGTTCTAACTAGCGAATATATACCGTACGTCTTAGTTAGTAGTTGTTATACTATTAGCCTATATCTCCGTAAGATATGGTTTAAACCACTTAAGTGCCCTCCCTGTTAGGAATAATTCTGTATAGGCTACTTAATCTAATAATATTACTAACTTCGCTTCTTCTTGTATAACCTTAAAGTACATCTACGTAAGAAATCTCTTAAGCTTTAACTTCTCTCCTAAGAACTATTTAATTAAAGGTAGCTTAACCTTTACTGCTCTAATTCCATTAATGCGTTCTTTAAGTATCCTATTATTATCCTATAAGTGATTAACTATTTCCTATAACTAACCTCGCGTAATTAACTAAGAGTCTATATCTGCTATACTGGTATCTCCCCCTATGCCTAAGGTTGTGGCTGCCGTTAATAGCGTCGCGATTAATGCTTTAGGTGGCATATTATTTAACCTTATTTAATACTGTAACCTTAGTAGTAAATATATAATGGAACCTTATAGTAGTAACTACGGTGGGTCCTATTATTAGGCTAGGTATATAGGTAAGAATAATTTAATAACGTAATAATAACTAGTGGAGTGGTTACCTAACAGATTAATTCTAATTATATTCTAAGATTTACTATAAGGAGAGAACTATCTACAGTAGGGACTAAGGTCCTTTAAATACACAACCATACTCCTAAGAAATCCTCCCTTATACGTAAGGTACGTGAGGTACGTAAGGTACATATATTTACTACGTTCCTTACGTTCCTTACGTAGCATGTTATATAACTTGGCTACCATTCCTCGTCACATAGTTCCACCAGATCCATCCTAGACCATACCCGTATCAACTAACTAGCTTCCTCCAACTCTTCTCCAAGTAGTCGTAACATCGTACTTAAGCTGTCCGTAACAGTACTTTTTAATGTCCCTCCCTAACGTTAAACCACTCTTTTATAAGAATAGGATCTTCAGCGGCCTGTCTCTTTGCCTCTTTAGGTACCTTAGTCCTAAGTATAACCTTTTAGCGCTTACAGAAGCGTATAGCCCATTTAGTGCCGTAGGTAGGTAGTGGTTTAGTAGGATCTATATAACGGTCGGCAAGGATATAATTAACAAATTATTTAAGTAGAGAAATACCAGGGCGTTAACCAATATCGTTTAGCCGTGTTATCTATAGCATAATGCCTTCTTCTTCGGTATCGTTAAGTAGCCTATTTGTTGCATATTGATCTAATCGAGACATTCGTCCAGCAACGCGATTCTTGACGCGACCGTATAGGTCAGGATTCTTATGCGTTGCCTCTGCGATTAAGGGATATTCGCCATTATAGATATCTTAAGTAAGGCAAGCGACCTAGTTTTTAGTAGACAGATAATCGCTTATATTGGTAGTTATATAGTAATTGAATAATTAAGAAAGTTATTTAATTATAGCTATTAAGATGTTCTGGCAATTAGGATGTCCACCACTTACCCAAGAGGGTAGGTAGTCAAGGCGCAGCTATATAGGCCATGGATATAGGAGCTGGCGGCGGCACTTTATAAGTTATAGGATTATTTCTTAAAAGTTGCAATAAGCTCATATAAAACATTAGGTATATTTTTATCTTGGTTAGCAGTTTAAGCTTATAGGCGTATAGGCTTAGTTTCTTTTTAATTTAGTATGGGCTTATAAACTTCCAATTAAGTTTCTTTAAGGGCCGTTAAGTCTATAGGTTTTATATATTTAGGTAAACTATATTATCTTTCTTAAAGTCCTATGCGAGAGCTCGTTCTTTATTTATATACCATTCCTATACTATTTAAGCGTATATTAATTTATTTTATAATAGTTCTATTAACTACTTTATTTAATTAGTAAAGTTATATACGTTAATTAACTAGATCCGTTTAGTTATGGGTCCTATTATGTTAATTTTAAGTTATAGTTTAAATCTAAGTTAAAGGTCTTATCTATAGGTTATATAGAACGGCGTTATACCTGTTAATACGTTTATCGTATTATTTATAGTAAACTTAGCTAAAGGTAGCTATTTTTCCTAGTTATTTTATAAGTAGAAGTAGTATATTTATAGGTATTGTTCTATAATTACGTTTGCAATTTTAGTTTAGCTATCTATTGCTAAATAAAATACAGTTAAGAGTTGTGTTTAAATGCTTAATTATTTATATAGAGCTTATTAGAAGTCTAAAACAAACTAGCTTTTATAGTTAGATATTATTAAGTTAAGAAGTTTATGTAGCTTAAAGATATAACGGAACCTTGTAGCAAGAACTACGGTGGGTCCTGTTATTAGGCTAGGTATATAGGTAAGAACAAAACAACAACATAATAATAACTGGTGGAGTAGTTGCCCAACAGATTAACTCTAATTGTATTCTAAGATTTACTACAAGGAGAGAACTATCTACGGTAGGGACTAAGGTCCTTTAAATACATAACCATACTCCTAAGAAATCCTCTCTTATACGTAAGGTACGTGTTATACGTATTATATATAGCGTACACTGCGTATACTTTGTACACTATATATAACATTATATAACTCGCTTACTATTTCTTATTATATAGTTCCACTAGATCCATTCTAGACTATGCCTATATTAACTAACTAGCTTCCACCAACTCTTCTCTAAGTAGTTATAACATTATACTTAAAGCGTCCGTAATACTATCTCCCTCCTCTTTATCTTTGTCCTTAAAGATTCCTAATATCTCCAAGTCGTCTACTAGAGGTGTGATGTCTGTTTAATTAGTCTGGTTAATATCCTTACTTATTATACCTAAAGCTTCTTCTTCTTCATAAGCGTAACGCTGTGCTCGCACTATGGCTGCCATACTGTCGCTTAGTGAGATAATATTGTCTCCATATTCTTATTGTACAAAAGCGGGGTTAGTGTGTGTTATAATAGTAAGTCCCTTATCTTAATAACCCTTATCTTATTCGGAGTGCACTAAAGCAAATATTTAATCGTCCTGCGATGTTTACTCTGTCTCTAACACTAAGTATACGCGTTTTATAACTCTTAACAGTCTTCAAGTTCCCTAAGTAACTTATTATAGGGTCTTATGTTTAATCTACCGCTGCGAAGCTTAACGGTAAGCTCTTAAGCGCCTTAGATAAGCTTTATTGTTCGCAGGAAGCAGAGTAGGAGGCTACAGCTACTTAACAGCGTGCCCTTAAAGCCCAACTATTGGCCTCTGCCCGTCTTCTTCGTCTTAAGAAAGTGCGTAAGAAGGTCCGTTCTAAGGAGTAGAAACTTGTTTAACAGGGTTTATCTAAGCTAGGTAACAAAAGGACTAGCTTTTCTCCTATAAGGGAAACAACTTCAAGTAGCTTGGCAATTGCTCCTCTTAGGTCCCCCTTAGGTGACTTATTCTTTGGTAATCCTTCCTTATTAATATTACCTAACCTACTTTCTTTTAATACTCCCATACCTTTCCTATAGCATTTCTTAGGTTGCTTAGTAGTTTCTAGGTAGTCTTACTATAGCCTATCTACTTTACTTTATACTATATTTTATTATCTACATTCTTGTAACTAATGATTTTTAAAACTTGCTATTTATCTTCCTCCTATCCTCTATATATGTCTGCCTTATAGACTAGTAGCTTAATATTCCCGTGTGCTGGCTCTAGCATTGCGATATATTGTATAGGGTAGATTTTTATTTTAGCTAGTAGGTTTAGCTTATACGTAACTAATAAAATTCTTTGCTTAATTTTAAAAGGTCCTAGTCTAACATAGTTTAACTTCTTACTTAGTTGTTAACTCTTAAAATTTTTGTGTAGTAGCCATACTTTATCTCCCTTCTTAAGATCTGGTCCCTTAGATCTCTTAGCGTTATAGTACCTTTTTATTTATTCTTGTACTAGTTTAGCTATTTCTATAAGGTCTATATAAAGATTCATTAACGTCTCTATTCTTTACTTAGCTGTGCTACTTGTCTTTTTTGCTTAATATAGCGATAACGATGTTCTTAGTTTATACCCGTAATTCGCCTTAAACAGTAATATCCCTATTCCTTCTTGTGGTATTGCATTATATGCAAACTATATAACTGGTAATAATAATACCCAATTATTCTGCGCGTAATTAATATAATGCCTTAAATACTGCTCTAGTATCTAGTTTAGTCTTTCCGTTTATCCGTCTATCTGCGGATAATACGCTATAGATATTATTACGTAAACTCCTTATTCTGCTAAAAACACTTCCTAAAATGCTGCTATAAATCTTAGATCTCTGTCTAATATAATCTTATCTAGTGCTCTATATCTTGTAAATACTTCCTTTATATAGATTCTAGCGACATCTTCTGCTAATATCTCTTTAGTGCATACTATAAAGTATCCCCACTTTATTAGCTTGTCCACTATTACTAAAATCGCGTTATAATCTTGTCCTATAATAGGATCTCTTAACTTTGGTAACTTAATAATAAAGTCCTATAATATAACTTCCTATAGTCTTCCTGGTATTTTAATAGGTTATAGCCCTCTATACAGCTTATACCTTGTCAGTTTATTCCTTTAGCAATTTAAATATTTCTTTATAATTTATCTTGCTAGTCCCTAGATTCCTTAAATAATATATTCCTCTTAAAGTCTTAACACTAAGCCTGTAGCTTTATTATGTTCTTATATTATTCCCTTATGGAATTCCTTAACAAATTCTTCTGCGATAGACTTAGGTATATACGTTGCTTTTCTGTTTTTATATTGCTCTAAGTCTAGATCCTCTACCTATGCTTTTTAGATCTTCTATATCTAATTACTTTCTAGTAATTTATAGATCTGACTTTCTTTAGTTGCTATAATTTTTGGATAATTATACCTAATTAATCTATCTTAATTCTTTTGCAATAAAGCTCCCAATAGCTTTTTATTACTTTATAATTCAGCCTTTCTGCTTAGAGCGTCTGCTCGTGCATTGTCTATACCCTTAGTATACTGAATTTCGAAATGGTATTCTATAAGTATTTCCGCCTATCTAACCTGTCTTTGGTTGAGTTCCTTTATTATTAGGAATCCTATAAGGTTCTTATAGTCCGTCTTAACTATAAATGGTTTCTTTATGCCTTATAAGAATGCTCTCTATTTCTTAAGTACTGTAACTATACCTAATAACTCCTTGTTATAGATGTTATAGTTTAACTCTAGTAGTGTTATCTTCTAACTATAGTATGCTACTAGGTGCCATCCGTCCTAATATTTCTATAGGAAGTATGCCCCTAGTGTAAAGTCTAATGCATCCGTTTCTATAACCGTCTTTAGACCTGGTTAATAGATCTTAAGAACTGTCTCCTAGGTAAATAACTCTTTAATTCTTTTAAATAGTTCTTATTACTCCTTTCCCCATACCTATAGTTCTTCTTTCTTTGTTAATTGCGTAAATAGCTTAATGTCCTATAACTATTGCGCTATAAACCTTCTACAATAATTGCAAAACCCTAGGAACGACCTTAACTGTATAACGTTCTCTGGTTCTTACCAATTCACTATAGCCTTAATCTTTTTTGGATCTATACTAAGCTGGCCTAGTTTAATAATAAATCTAATAAAATTGGTCTTCCTAGTAAAGAACTTATATTTCTTAATTGCTACTGGCATCTGTTTATCTTATAGTCTCTTTAAGACCTATTTAATGTGTTCTCTATGCTCTTCCTTACTCTTTAAGTAGATGATAATGTCATTAAGGTATATTATAATAAATTCATCTAGGTGTTCTCCTAACACACTATTAATTCGCTTCTGGAACGTTACTAGTGCGTTTATAAGCCTAAACTGTATAACTAATGGCTTATATAGTCCTTCCTTTGACCTAAAGGCTGCTTTCTATTTATCGCCTTTCTTGATCCTGATCTAATAGTACGCCTATCTTAGATCTATTTTTATAAAGATCTTTACGTTGCCTATTCTATCTTGGATTTCGCTAATTAAGGGTAAAGGATACCTATCCTTTTTGGTAATGCTGTTTAACTGTCTATAGTCTATATATATCCTAAGTTTTCCGTTTTTCTTTGGGATAAATAGTACTGGATATCCTGCTAATGACTATAACAGTCTAATATATCCCTTACGTAAGTTCTCCTAAATAAACTCCTTAAGCGCTACTAACTTTGTTTTAGTAAGCTTGTAGATTAGAAAGAACTTTAGACTTATTCCTTCTTCTAATCCTATCTTATAGTCCTAAGCTGCATGCTTTAACAGCTTTTCACTTTCTAGTAACCATAACTTTTTACCATACTTGTGGTATTTCTTTGGTATATAACTTAAGCCTCGCTTAGTTTCTTTATATATCGCTCTAACTTGGTACCATACTAACTTGGTTTACTATTACACTTTGCGCTGTTAAGTATTCTTAATATTAACCTAACCTATAACCCAATTAATCTTTAGATTATACTTCTGTAACTAAGGCATTTCTAGTATTACCTTATCCTATCCCAACGGTAGGATATTAAAAGACATTCTAACTGGTCTCCCTTTAATAGTTATCTAAATAGGTCCTGTTTTGAGATTAATAACACCTCCTCTATAGGCTATCTAATCTCCTAAAATTGTTATAAGTGGATATAGGTGTTCCTTCTGTCTATATGGTAACCCTATTCTTTCCACTGCTTTTAGTAATATGTGGTTCCTAGTTACTCTACTATCTACCAACGCTTTAAACTACTGATCTTACTATTTAACTTGTAAATTTAGGTATCGTCCTTAAATTCCTTTAAGGGTTTAAGGCTTTAATACTAGTTCCCTCTAGTCCTATACACCTCCCCTTTTCCTAACTGTTGGCTGCTAGATTCTGCTTATACTTAGTCTAACTTTAGCCAATACTTAGTTCGTTTCTTTTCCTCTATATGCCATAGATAAGTGTTCTCTAGGCACTTCTACCACTATTATCTATCTAGGCATTCTTCCGTAAGGAATCTTTCTAGTTAAAGTGTTAAGTTACCTTAACCTTATACTTCTACTAGGTGCCAACTATGTATATACTTGGCGTTCCTAAACCGCTTTTCCTCTGGTGCCTAATATATCCTTACTAGGTACTTCTGGCTCTTGTCTTTAGGTGCTCTATATATATTACACGTGTTATCTATATAAGCTATCCACAATAGTATATAATACGCTGCATGTTTTAGGTTAACTCTTGGTTTGTCTTTATCCTTAAGTTTAAATCTATACCTAGTTAACCTAACCACTAGTATTTCTGCTATGGGTACTAAGATTTATCACTTGCTTCTCTAGTCCCTAGATCCTTCTTCTAGGTTCCTTAATATTATAATTAACGCTCCTTTGATATAACTTATGCGTTTTTCTGTAATAGGTTAGTCTTAGATAACTTTTTTGTCTAGCTATATATAAAAGTCTTTCTATTTGTTATTATATTGTTGCCTATACCACTTTCCATATAACTGGTTTAGTGTGTATGGTCTATCCGTTAGAAAGTACCTTATTATCGCTGCATCGTGATATCCTTTAGTATGTCTTTCTTTAAACTTGGTTAGAATATCTAAATCCTCTTCTTATTCTAGTTCGTCTAACCACTTTACCCTAGGTGTCCCTACACTTGGCCTATTAGTAACTCTTTATACAGGTACTCTGTTCTTTATATAACCTAGCGTAGCTAACCTCTTATCTAGCTTTTGCTCTTACTATATAATAATTCTTGTCTTAAACTTATCCATAGTTTCTTGTTTTCTGCATCTTATAGCTGGATCTTTATAGTTATCTTGCTTTTTAATCCTAATATTAACTGTTTAATCTTTAGGCTAAATACTACATTTACCTAGAATTGCTAATGTTCTTATTTGTTCCCCAAACTTATAGTTCTTAAACTTGTGTCCTGTACTTATTTATTTATTACTAAACTAAGTTACTGCCCTTTCCCATTAGTTTTCGTCTATTATAGGTCCTTAGGTGTATCTTATCTCGTCTTAAAAATCTTAAGCTTCTTTTATCTCTTTTTAAGAATCTTAAGCCTGTGGCCTTTTGCCTTTATTAAGTAATAAGCTAGCACTAGCAGTTATCTGCTTGCTTAGTTTCTTCTAAACATTGCTCCTATTGTCTTATAAAGCGATAGAAATCGTATCTAATAGTGTTATAATACCCGTTACTGAACCCTATTCTATAATGGTCTTAGTCTCTACTTCTATTTCGACTTCTCTAAGGTCTGCATGCTCCTAGTAAGCTGCCCTTATTGCCTTATTATTGGTAAATACTTCGCCTTTGTTAAATTTATTATCTTTAATGTCCAATCTATAAGCTGGTTTGTTGGTTCCTCTAAACTTAGGTAATAATGGCTCCTATAGCCAATAGCTTACGCCATACTTGGCGTCCTTATAAATTCGGTATACGTTGTTGTAACAATACGCAAAACTATTAATTGAATACTCTTTTATTCCTTATAATGCACCGTCGTTTCTCTATATATACGTGCCATCTGCTAGTCTGGTTCCCTTTACCGCATAGTTACTTTAACCACCTCTATAGTCTCTGGCAAAATAACCTTATTTTCCGCAATTTATGCAAGCTCCATCTTTAAACCATCTTTCTTGCTATGGAGTCCGCCTAAACGTCTTCTGCTGCTAAGATCCCTGGTTTAGCCTCTACTTTTAGGTCCTTTAATTACTTAATCCTCAACCTCTAGGTTTCCATGGTTTCTTTTCCCACCTTTAGGTTTCTTTAGTACCACTTAGGTCTATTAGCTCTGCGCCATTCTATAGTTTTTAACTCTATATCTGTCATTGCGTACTCTATGCCTTATATAACTATGGAACTCTGTCTTGCCCTCTCTTAGCTTATTCCCTTTAATAGATCCTGTTATTAATCTTTATTAACTAATCTATTAACTCTCTTAGAGTATCCGCATCTTTTATTAGGATAATTACGTCCTAAACTTTAGCCTTAAGTCCCTATTTATACTGTGCTATAAGCGCCCTATTATTCTACTCAACCTATATAGCTAGTATTTAAAACTGTGTTGTATACTTAATTACTAAAGTGCGTTGTACTAAGTTCTAAAGCTTTTATTCTACTGTAGTTGTGGCCTCTAGGTCTCTAAATATCTGCATTAACTATTCTACGAACCCGTTCTAACTGGCAAATATATACCGTACGTCTTGGTTAGTAGTTATTATGCCATTAGCCTATATTTCCATAAGATACGGCTTAAACCACTTAAGTACCTTCCCTATCAGGAACAATCCTGCATAGGCTACTTAATCCAACGTTATTGCTAACTTCGCTCCTTCCTATACTACCTTAAAGTGCATCTGCGTAAGAAATCCTTTAAGCTTTAACTTCTCTCCTAAGAATCATTTAATTAAAGGTAGCTTAACCTTTGCTACTCTAATTCCATTAATGCGTTCTTTAAGTATCCTATTATTATTTTGTAAGTAATTAACCATTTCCTATAACTAACCTCGCGTAACCACTTGAGAATCCCTATTGTCTATACTGGTATCACCTAGCCCTGAGGTTGTAGCTGTTGCCGACATCATTGTAACTAGTGCTTTGGGTAGCATGTTATTTAATCTTATTTAATACCATAACCTTAGTAGTAAATGTGTAACGGAACCTTATAGCAAGAACTACAGTGGGTCCTATTATTAGGCTAGGTATATAGGTAAGAATAAAACAACAATATAATAATAACTGGTGGAGTGGTTACCTAATAGATTAACTCCAATTATATTCTAAGATTTACTACAAGGAGAGAACTATCTACGGTAGGGACTAAGGTCCTTTAAATACACAACCATACTCCTAAGAAATCCTCTCTTATACGTAAGGTACGTATTATACGTATTATACATAGCGTACACTACGTATACTTCGTACACTACGTATAACATTATGTGACTCACTTACTATTCCTCGTCACATAGTTCTACTGGATCCATCCTAGACCGTGCCTATATCAACCAACTAGCTTCCACCGACTCTTCTCCAAGTAGTCATAACATTATACTTAAAGCGTCCGTAACAAAAGACATACTTAATAAAATATTTAGCTACTAATATCGCATTAATTAAGTCTATGGGAATTATATATCGTATTTTTATAAGGCATTTAATAACTACTATAATATTTATAAACCTATTACTGCTATGCAAGTTAACTATAAAGTTAATTAAGATGTCGCTCTATTTTTATATTAAAATTGGTAATAGTTAAAGTACTTCTTACTTCTTTATATAAGAGGTCTTTCTATATACGCACATCTTGCACACTTAAATATATTTTTATATATAGCTATGCATTATAGGCTAGTAGTATACTTATTAAATAATTTTATAAGTCTTTATATGGCTAGGATATCCTATTATAGAGGAGTTGTGTATAAATTTAAGTATCTTAAATTATAAAGGTTTAAAATTTAGAACTACTATCTTCTATTAATAGTGCAGTTAATTATTTTGTATTTAGCAAGTATAATATCCTTATATTATTATTTTCCTATTTAAATTACTTTTATTATATTTATATTCCATTAGCTTATTAATTTCCATTTCCTATTTATTAATTTCCAATTCATTTCTATTAAGTTCTATATTTAGGAATATAGGACGTAGATTTTTTAAAAAATTTAGGGGGCAGTAAAATCCGTAATTAATTTATAATTTGTTTATTTAAAGAGTTTACAAGTAGGTCCTATAATTGTTATATTAATATATTAGGCTTTTAATTAAGTTTGCCTAATTAGTATATAATCTTAAAGTTAAATTATAAGAGGTATTTGGCCTAATAAATTTAGCGCTGCGTTAATTGCTTTATAGTTATAAAGTACTAACGTGATCCACAAGCTAGTGACCCATATAAGCAAGTGGCCCACCCTACCCCACCAAACACGCGATCGCAAAATAAGGTAATTAGTCAACCACAAATAACTGCATTTAGTGTAGCTATCTACTAGCTAGTTGTCTGCCGTCTAGGGCACGTACGTGCTGTGTGTTCTGTTGATTTTCACATGCTACACTTACGTACTGCCTGTTGCGGTCGCTCAGCCACTGCCTCCGCTGCCCCCTCTGCTGCCCCCTCTACTACCCCCTTCTAGGCAGCTTGTGCACAAGATAGCCCTTCTACTCCTGATAAAACACCCCCTAGCTATATACGTGCGCCTAGTTGCCCTCTTTTGTTTTTGGCGCTGGTTTTCCATACGTAGCTTTTGATTTTCGGTTGCAAGCAGGACAGCGCTTAACATTACCATTTCGCAACCCTTAACAAGCTAGGTAAGGGCTTGTTCCGTTAGACTTGGTAGGCTATATATACGCTATTTAAGATAGCGCCTTAGCAGGACCATCTGCTTTTATAGCTTAGTAATATTATAGAGTGTTTTAGCTACCTAGGATGCATTTAATTGCAGACGTTGGGGTAATAGTATCCGATATTTGGTATATAGCAGTAATAGTACGCAATCTGGATCGTATAGAACCAGGCCAGTAACTATAAATCCTAACCATATATTGCTCTAATATAGTGCTGCCTGCCTAGCCTGCCTATATATAGGTAGGAATTCGCGTTTATTAATATAGTTAACACAGGGAAGGGAAGAGAAGCACTTTTTCTATTTCTAAATAGAACAGGAATAGCTACTAGAAAGTGGCTAATAACGGCAGGATCTTTAGAAGGTCCTAGTAGATAAATAGTAGAGAGCAAAAGAATAGAAATGAATTACAAATAGGACAGGGATAGGCGTTAGGGTTTCGTATAGTTTCTACTATTTTCTATCGTTTTTTACTGTTTTCTTACTACCTAATAGTTGTTGCAATCTAGTTCCTACTAGAGAGCTATAAATCTCTAAGTTAAAAATTTATAAACTACTAGGACATAGTTACTAGTACATATTAAGCTGCCTAGAAAGGGTTTATGTATATAGGACTATAGCGCCATAGCCTAGAGGCTGCATGCGTAGTATTATACGTAGTATAATTCAATGGACATATAAAAAAAATAGTTAACGCTATAGCTTATAATCTGTTTAATAAGGTGTCTATAGGCCTACTTTAGTACTAAGAAACAGCCTACATCTAGTGGCTGTAGTAGATATAATAAATGCGCTAGTATATAAAGGATAACCATCTAGTAATCCAGGCAGAACTAATTAAATTTGGGCAATATATGGCTGTTATAGCCATCTAGTACTAGCAGCCAATGCGTGCTAATAGTGCGATCCTTTATATGCTTGTAAAATACCTTTATTAGTTAGGTTAGGCCAATCTTATTTATTATTTAGCCATTATCACTAACACTAATTGACTAGTTATATAGTATAATATTATTCTTATACTAGGCAGCCTGGTGCATTACTGCCTTAAAAATAATAAGTGGTAGAATTGCGATCCCTTAGGTATTAATACATTTAATAATAGTAACCCATTTTTAATTGCCTAGCTATATAGTTCTAGGCCAGCCAGCCCTGTTAGTTCCAGTAATAACTTTTATAGTTATAATAATACCTATTTAGTAGCCAGTTTTATTAAAATTCCAGACATTATTATCTAAAATCTTATACTGTATTTTTATATCTTAAACACATTTAAACTAGGCTTAAATAAGCATAGGATCCTCGCATTTTGCCCATTAATAGTTATACTTGCAATTATATTTAGATTTTAGATTATTATGGCAGTTAATAAAATTTCGTACCTAGTTCTGGCCAACAGTAATGGGGTTGGTTTGTCCAGTGCATTAGGTAGCTAGAATACTAGCTATATGCTATACGGTCGCAATCCTAGGCGGTATACCACGTTAATCCATTGATAGAATCCGCTACTTAAGACTCTCTTCTTATATTGGCGTAAGACGGCGATTTAAGGCAATAGAACCGCGCTGTGGTCTAATGCCGCTAATGCGTCGCTTAACTGTCTTTCGGGACATGTTATATGCCCTCTTAACACCTTAGAAGGATGTAATTTGGCCTAGCTTATAGGCTTGAATACCTAGGTCGATTCTACCCTCTCGAAAAAGGGCTTCTTGCTATTAAGTTTAATTTAGTAAGGGCGAGTTTTTGGGAGAGAAAGGCTACTAGATATAGCTTGCTATTCTTATTATATTATAACAACACTCCCCCTAGTATATAATTGGATAAGTCTGTTTTAATAATTTATTTAAGGTTAGGGTTAAAGTAGGTAAGAATTAGAGTGGTTATAAAGCAATATTTTAAGTTATTAAAAGCTTGTTTGCATCTAGCGGTCTATTTAATTTATATATTTTTTCTTATTAGGTTTACTAACGGCTAAGCAGTTTCTAAGAAATAGTTAATAAATTAATAATAGAAATTTGCGAATTCTAGAAATCCTTAAATATCTTATATATTACTAGGACTTTTTAATTTATAATTATAGTAACTTTTTTAGGGTTTATTTTCATTCCGTTATAGGATATAATTAAGCCTAAGTATATAACTTTAGATACGTAAAACTTGTATTTCTTAATATTATATTATAAGCCTATATCTTATAAGCGTTTAAGGACTATTTTAATATATTTCTAATATTTAGAAAGTAAGGACGAGTAGATTAAAATATTATTAATATACACGGTAATTGTTACAGGACTACCCCGTAATACCTTGTATATAACTACCTGTTTCCACCGACTTAGCAACCAAAGACCGATTACGATACTGCAGTATCCGCAATATCCGCAATATCCGAGACATCTGCAATATCCGCAATATCCGAAATATCTATAACTTCTGCCCTGTGCACTTGTTGACCTGGCAACAAGTAAACAGTGTATACCCCTTCTTATACCCTCTTACCTTTTTTCCTTATATAACATCTTAACTTTATCATATAGTTTATATACGTAGCTTAATAATATCTACTTTGCTATATATTATTATCACTTATACTCGCTCCGTAACACTACGTTACATCAAAAAAAACCTATACTCTGTCCCGCCCCGCCCCGTCCAAAATACAGAACAACCTTAAAGCCCCTATAATAGCCGCTAATATTATATCCGCACTCTAAGAATAGTTAGCAAATATATAGAAGTCTTTTATAGACGCCCTCGCACAGAACTAGGCCGCTATAGCCAAATAATAAGCCGAATAAGAAGTATGGCACCAGGAATTAATTAAAGCACTTTAAGAAGAAGTCTGTACCCTTAAGGCACTTGCGTTAGGGTCCTAAGACCAAATACTAGCCCAAGAGGCTACTAACACGCCACCTATAAATAAGATAAAAATAACCGAATCTAGACCTGGCTTATTGGGTGCGAACCCTAAGCTAGCTACGGATATTTATCCTATAAATCCGTCTACTGTACCACAACAATCTAAAAAACTACTAGACCCTCTAGTATTTACTAGTAAACAATAAGAGCTCTAATTATTTCTAAGCCGGCTTAAGAATAAGCTGACTAGTAATACTAACTATTACCTAATTAAAGTTAACTAACTCTACTACGCCCTAAGTTGACTAGGAGGAGATGTAGCTAACCTTGTTAAACCTCTTTAGCCAAACTCAGTATAAAGCCTAGTCGTACTTCTTGAAGCTATATATAGTAACTTAAACCGCTAAGCTACCGCTTAAAGGAAGATAAACTATATAACTTAAGAAAAGAAAAGTTTCCTAGTATACTTCTCTAAATTTAACTGCTATGTAAAGGAAATAGGCTAGAATAACTCCGCACTAATTAATAGCCTTATTAAATCCCTAAGCCCCAAATTGAAAACCTCCCTAATAGGTATAGACCTACTAGGAGCCCTTAATGCCTGCGCAAACGTTATTAACAAATGGTATAACGATATACTATGTCTGACGCCAAAGTCCGCTCTTTGATATAATACGACAGCCCTATAAGCCCCTGTTAAGTCATTTTCTTAGCATAAGCACCCTAATGCTATAGACATTGACTCTAGGACCCTAAAGTATGCCCTACTAGGGTCCTCTAAATAAGAATAATGCATTAAATTAAGCCTCTGCTTTAAATGCGGAAGCAAGGCTTATATTTTAAAATACTATTCCGTCCCTATGCCTATATCCTAAAACAATTTACGAACGGCTAATACTAGTAGCTGTTTACCGCACTAATCTTCTGGTTACCGTTTCTAATCTTTATCTAGTTCTAGCCCCGCATCTAATAAACACCACTTATAAGGACGAAGCTCCGGCATATAATTACCCTTAGGAACCCCGCCCTAATCGCCTCTGAAAGGAAGGTCCTAAAGTTAAGTCGCTTTTTAGGACGGCTCTGCTATAGGATCTTATTAAACGCATTAAATGTTACAAACTCTAACTCTTAGGACTATAGCATAACCATTAACTGCTATCTTTGGCAGAAAGATTAATAGGCTAATACTTAAGTTCTAATTAATATAGGAGCTAGCGGCATAGGATTTATTAATAAGATCTTTATGTAAGATAATGGTTTTACCCTAACCTCCCTTAACTGGTATATTAAAGTATTTAGATTTAATAGCAAACGCACTATTTTAGGGCGTATTAACTATATAGTAGCCCTAAGACTCTAATACCTAAACCATAAAGAATATATTAAGCTTTTTGTTACTACCTTAGGCCACCTAGTGATCCTTAGACAACCCTGGATAAAGCTATATAAAGTGGTTATTAATTGGGATAACTTTAAACTTCTATTTACTGCCTCTTATTATAAGTAGGAATGCTCTATAACTTACCGCTCTAAACCTAAACTAAAGCCTAAAATTTCTACTAATATCTGCCCCGCGTCTAAGGAATCCACTAGATTCTACTAAGATAAGATATCCGCTGATATCCGCTAAGGATCTAGAATATCCACTAATATCTGCCAAAGATCCGGAATATCTACTGGCGTCCATTAAGGATCCGAAATATTCGCTAAACCCTAAAATTTAATTCCAAGCACTGTACCGCCCCGGACTAAGTAAAGGCTTAAATATATTATATAAGTATACTAAAAGAACTGGTATTCTACTATAAAAAGGATATTTAAAGAACCTAAACCTAAATCTAATACTGATTCTATACCTAATACTAACTCTATATCTAATACTAAACCTAAAATTAAATAAGGAACTATATAAGAAACTATAGATAATAAGAGCTTACCTAACACCCTTAATATTTAAATAATTAGAGCTACCTCGCTGGCGCAACTTGCTAAGAAACCCGAACATATAATCTACGCCGTTATAATGGCTGATATTAAGAAAGCCTTAGCACTAAAGAAGCACACTAACCCCGCTATTAAAGTACTAGTATGTTACTATAAAAACCTAAATGTATTCTTACGAAAGAAAGCTAATAAGTTGGTAGAGCACCGACTATATAACCATAAGATTAAACTCGAAAAAGGAAAGCAGCCCGGATTTAGACCCCTGTATGGAATGTCTTAAAATAAACTTTAGGTGCTATAGAAGTACCTAGACGAGCACCTAAGTAAAGGATTTATTAGAGCAAGCTTATCGCCTATAGCTGTACCTATAATCTTTATTAAGAAACCTAGTAGCGGTTTATACTTCTGCGTGGACTACTAAGCTCTTAATGCTATTACTATTAAGAAACGATACCCGCTCCCGTTAATTTAAGAAATACTAAACCAATTAAGTAAGGCTTGTTACTATATAAAACTTAATCTTATCCACGTATTTAACCGCCTCTGCATTATAAAAGGAGATAAATAGCTTACCACATTCCGTACCCGATATGGATTATTTAAGTACTTAGTAACGCCGTTTGGCCTTATAAACGCCCCAAGTTTATTCTAATACTTTATAAATAACACCCTACGCCCTTATCTGAATATCTTCTATACTGCTTATATTAATAATATCTTGGTATACAGTAATAACCTAGCTGAATATTAGAAACATATTAACCTTATCCTAGAAGCCTTGCGCGGAGCTAGCCTACAATTAGATATAGATAAATTTAAGTTCTATAAAACGGAAGTCCTATACCTTAGACTTATTATTTCTATAGATGGCATATAAATGGACCTAAAGAAGATCGAAGTAATTGTGAACTAGTAAGAACTAAAGAACGTTAAGGATGTAAGGGCCTTTATAGGATTTACTAACTTCTACTAATGGTTTATTAATAACTTCTCCACCCTAGCTTTACCCCTTATTGCTTTAACCTAAAAAGAAAAAGCCTTTAGCTTTAATAAGAAATGTAAGAAAGCCTTTGTGTATCTAAAGGTTATGTTTACTACCGCATCTATACTCTAATACTTTAACCCGGACTGAATGAGTATTATAGAAGCTGACTTATCTAACTGCGCTATTAGAGGCATTCTGTCTTAATATAATAAGGAGGGAGTATTATACCCTATAGTATACTTCTTAAAACGACTAAGCCTAGCTAAATATAATTACGAGATCTATGATAAGGAACTACTGGCCATTATTAGATGCTTTGAACAATGGCAACCTAAGTTAGAAGGTGCTGGATTTCTAATTAAGGTTCTTAGCAACTATAAGAACTTATAGTACTTTATAACCATGAAATAGCTAAGCCACTATTAGGCCTGTTGGTTAGAATATTTATCCTGTTTCTGGTTCTCTATTATATACTACCTAGGTATCTAAGGCTAGAAGCCTAATACCCTAACCTGACGCTTATAAGACATGCTAGTATAGAAATAAGCGCGTGCTTATTATAATTAAACCCTACTTCGCCTTAAACTGTTTAATCCTCCTGCTAAAGACCTTATGGTATATATCCTTAAAATAACTAATTGATTAATTAAACAAATTATAGTTAATAAATATCCAAATAATAAGTTTATCTAAGAGACGCTTAAACTAATATAGGACGGCGTTAGACGTTTAAAAAGGATCTCCCTAAGTGAGTGAGAAGCTTATAGAAACCTCCTATACTACTAGAACTGTCTAGTTATACCTAATTATAACGAACTTAAGCTTAAGCTCCCTAAATATATATATAACCTACTAGTAGCTAGTTACCTGGGCTAAGGAAAGACCCTAGAACTACTCCAATAGGAGTACTACTGGCTAAATATATATAATATAATATAAAGATATGTCGCTAGTTACTATACCTGCCGATAAGCTAAAGCCTTATATAAAATATATAATGGCCTTCTAAAGCCACTACCTGTCCTAGACCGAAGATAGAAAGATATCTTAATTAACTTTATTGTTAAACTCCCTAAAAATAAAGGTTGCGAGAATATTATAGTAGTTGTAGACTAACTGTCCAAAATAAGACACCTAATCGCCTACCCTGATATATTAATACCTACTATTGCTTAACTATTTCTAGATTACGTGTGGAAACTCCATAAACTCCCTAAAACAATTATCTCTAATAGAGGCAGCTAGTTTATCTCTGCATTTTAGAAAAAACTAACTACCTAACTCTATATTAAAGCACTATTATTTACAGCATATTACCCAGAAACGGACGGTTAAATAGAATGTATGAATGCTATTATGGAACAGTATATTCGGATATATATGTTGTATTTATAAGATAACTGGATTAACTGGCTTGCATTTACTAAGTTTACTGTAAATAACTCCGTCTTAGAAACTATAAAGGTCTCCCTGTTCCTAGCTAACTACGGCCAATATCTATAAATGGGTTTTAAACCTTTTAGTAATATTCCTCGCCCCGCTTTTTACGCCTTATAAGTTACAGAAGTAAATAAATTTATAGAAAGGATAGAGGAACTACAACAGTTCCTTACTAATGAAATAACATAGGCCTAATCTGTCTATAAAGCCGCAGCGAATAAGAAACAAACCCTAGCACTAGCCTATTAAATTAGTAACTTTATCTAGCTAGATATAAGAAATCTAAAAACAAAGCGACCTACTAAGAAACTTAATTGGAAGAATACTGGCCCTTATAAGATCGAGAAGGTTGTCTTCTCTTACGCCTACCAACTAAAGCTTCCTAATACTGTTAAAATCTACCCCGTATTCCACACATTAGTTCTCTGCCCTACTGCCCTTATATTAGACGCCTTGCCTAAATAGATCTAGGACCCTCCCCCACCAGTTAAGGTAGATGGTAAGGATAAGTACTTTATTAAAAGAATTAACGATATTAATTATAATAAACGGAAACGCCAATATATGTATTTTATAAAATGGAGAGGCTATATTAAGCCCTTATGGGAACCTGTTAACTCTATAGGACTTATATAAGCCGCAGAAGACTTCTATAAACTCTACCCAGAACTATTATAACTACGTCTCGCAGGAGCTTAAGTTTAAAGGGGGGTACTATTATGGGACTACCCTATAACACCTTATATACAACCACCTGTTTCCACCGACTTAGCAACTAAAGACCGATTACGATACTGCAGTATCCGCAATATCCGCAATATTCACGATATCCGCTCGTAATATCTGCAATATCCAAGATATCTACAATATCCGTAATATCCGTAATATCTATAACTTCTGCCCTGTGCACTTGTTGACCTGGCAATAAGTAAATAGTGTATACCCCTTCTTATACCCTTTTACCTTCTTTCCTTACGTAACGTCTTGACTTTATCACACAGTTTATATACGTAGCTTAATAATATCTACTTTGCTACATATTATCGTTACTTGTACTCGCTCCATAACAGTAATAAATATATTAAGGAATTTACAAAGCGTATTATTAATATATTATTAAAACGTACCGGGACCGTTCTTTACGCTAAATAGCATTACTAGGTATTTAAAGAGACCCTATTATATACAAAAAGCTATATACGTCTTATCTCCTTTATATATATGGATTTTATTAAAGGCAGCAACTATATTAAGCTTTATAAAGTACTATACCTTTACTAAATAGTTAAGTATCTCTTAAATTAGGGGAATTGGATATTAGTTTTAAATTATAATTGCGTTTAAAGCTTAATAATTAATATAGAATTTTAAGCCTCCTCCTAGCTTTTTAATAAATAGTATGGGTAAAGTAAATAAAGATTAACTAAGGTAAATAAATCCTTTTTCTAGATACTTATTAAGGTATTATCGCATTATAAGTAGTTCTTTTTATAATATACCATATAGCGGACCAAACTTTAATATTATACTAGGCTTAAATTCTATCTTAAAATTATGCTTATCTTAGTACAGGGCTAGTTAGTCTATAAATTGTTTTTTTAAACTTATTAATTAGATTATAGTACTCTTTAGGTATAAGGGGTTAAGGATTAGTATATTGTTTTAGTTTTAGTACTTTTTTAATATCTTCTATAGTTATAGTAAAGATTTTATAATCTTATTTTTTTACTAATAAGATAAAAAATGCGGCCTATATTATATAAATTTTAAAGGTTTTAATGTAATATCTTTATATTCTTTACTGCAATTAGAAGTTATGGCTTTATTATATTAGTTTAAGGTTTATAGTAGGGGCAATTTATATTATGTTAAATTTAAATAGTTATATACATATTTGTAGGGCAAAGGGTATTTTAAGTAATAACTTTAGCAGTAAGTTATATAGAACTTTAATATTTCTTTAACCCAGCTAATTAAAGGATTATATCGTTTTAGCTATCCGTATTTAAGTATTACCTTATAATACTTTAAAGGTGTTATAAATAGGGAAACTTATTTAAGGTGTTTACCTATCCGCAATTTTATAAAAGCGTAGTGTATTAGTTTGCTATATATTAAGGGTTTGCTATTAAAGCCTTATAGGGCTTAGGGCTTATTAAGTTTCTTTAAATTTAGGCGTTAAGTTTTCGCGTAGTTTATATTAATAAAGTTCATACTAGTAGCTCTGCTATCTATAAGGATTTATACTTCCTTCTATTTTCTAAGTGTTTAAATTCCACTAAGTATATTAAGGGAGTTATATTATATATTAGCGCTAGAAGAGCTTAGACACTTATACTCTTCTACTTCTTATCCTAAGACGTAACCTAGCTCTAGGACGATTTGTTTCCTAAGTTAACTAAAGGCGAAATGCTTTATAGCGACTAAGTATAATTTATGGAATAAGTATAATTTAAGAACCAAGATGAACTACAGCGGACTTTTTTAAAAGGGTAAGTTTAGTAATTTCTTTAAATATATCCTTTTTTACCACATCTAAAGCATTCTCCATTTACAGCTTAAGTTCTTTATTTATTAGTTCCTAGGGGTGTATAGGATTAAGTGGCATTAAGGTCTATAGGGTTATATATAGGACTTTTAGGTTTTAGAGACGGATCGCGCTTTAGGGTATATACTAGTTTTTTAGGGGTTTAAATATAAGGTATAGTTAGCTTTAGAGAATAAGTCTGTTTATTATATTAAAGGTCCTTATTAATTTATTAATATATTATAGCAAATTTGGATAGGTCTTTTAGCAGTTCTTTACCTACTAACTAGGCTCTAATCTTGTTAGCAACTTAGTTAATTAAAGCACAGCATGGCAGGAGGGTCGAGCAAGCCTATATAATTAGATTGTCTATAAACAAGGATCCAAAGCTAAAGAAAGGAAGGGAGAAGAACGGAAGCACTGCTTAAAGTTATATACAGTCCTCCGGTTATATAACCGCAATCTGCCGTTTTCTACCATATTCTACTAGCTTTCTGCTATATTCTACTAGTACCGTAACATTACCCCCCCCCCTCTAAAAAATCCTGCCCTCAGGCTTTATATGTCCGTATTATACCTATAGGGCGTTCTTATCTTTATGCTCTATAGGCAACCTATTATCCTTACTATGCTAGCATTCCATCTACTTATCTAAGTACTTTAGTGGTCCAGGTTTGTTAGGGTAGCGGCTATAAAACTCTTATAACTTATAGGGGTTACCTATAAAGTTCCATGCGGGGTACTAAGTAGGGTCTAGATTATATCCTTTCTAACTTATGTGGTACTTTAGTGTTCTCTATATAAGTTTACAGGCTAGTATTTCTTTAATTTCCCATTCGTCGTCGCTATTAACTTAAATTAGTAGGGGTAGTTTATTCTTTTATCTAGGTAATAAGTTGTTTATAGCTTTCCGTAGCTTATCTAGTAAGAATTTAGGGTGGACCTTAATTAAATCTAGGAGCTTTACTTTATATAAGTTGCCTCTCTTCTTAAGAACCTTATACGGTCCTGCTATTTAATAGTTTAGCTTATGGCTAGGCCGTCCTGTCTTTTAGTTCTTTATTATAACCTAGACCTTATTGCCTATAGTAAAGTTAGGCTCACGCCTATGCTTATTTGCCTACTATTCTATTAATTTCTGGGCCTTTTTTAGGTTTATGCGAGCTACTTTCCAGGCTTCTTCTAAGCGTTTAGTATAATGCTAGGCTTCCTTATAAGATAGTTTTTTGCGTATAGTCCGCGGCCCTTCCGTTCTTTCCTAGTTGAAGTTTATATAGGGTAAATGCCCTATTTCTAGCTAGATAGGTGCAAATCCTATAAAGTTATAGGGTAGGGTAGCCTAGGTGTAGTCTATTAGAGGTAGCAGTTTGGCCTAATTATCCTAAAAGTAGTTAATAAAGGATTGGAGTCTCTAGTCTAAATACTAGTTTACAATCTCCGTCTAGCTATTTGTCTAGGGGTAGTATGCTATAAAAAGCTTTAGCTTAATATCTAGGATCTAGATAAACTTGTTCTAAAAAGCTAATATAAACTATAGCCTATAGTCGGACACGATAGTATCTAGTAGTCCGTAAATTTAGTAGACGTAGTAGATATATAGTTAGGCCGCCTCTTTAGTATTAATATTCTTATAACATAGAATTAAGAACGGGCGCCCACCAAAGCGGTTAACTATAACCATAGCTATATTATATCCGCTACGGTCTATAGGTAGCTTATAGAAATCTATAGAGATATGCTACTAGGGGTGCTCTAATATCAGGAGTGGTTTTGATAGTCCTAGGGTCTTGTCTTGTAGAATTATAAATCTACAGCAGTTATTACAGTTTTGTACGTAGCGGTTAATATTTATAACTATTCTAGGCTAGTAGTAATAGTCGCTAATAATCTTATAGGTCTTATTTTTTTTCTAGGGTAGGCTATATAGATCTAAGTATACGCTTCAGTAATAAGCCAAGTCCGTAAGTTCTGTTCCTTAGCTACTACTAGCTATTCCTTATACTTTAGTAGTCCGTTTTTAAGGGACTATAGGCCGTTAATGTCCTTTACCTTTTTATAGTGTTCCTATAATAAAGGGGCCATATAATTTGCTTGTAGTAGCTTATTAATAAGGTTAAGTTCCGTAGAGTTAATAGGGTACATCTTAGCCTTTATAGGGTCCGTATTTAGTTCTGCCTATATTTAGGGGTTAAGGTGCTCTGGTTTTAGCAGCGTCTAGGTCTATAGCAAAATCTTTGCAGTTATCTGGTTATTTATATCCTATTTACGCCTTATAAGAGCGTCCGCGCGGTTAGTAGTGCCTGGCCTATATATAATTAGGAAGTGGAACTAAAATAGAATATCCGCCTAACGCGCCTACCGTACTATAAGGGCTTTAGTTATTATAAAGTATTCTAAGGCCTTGTAATTTAAGACTACCTAAATAAGTTTAGGGGTCCCCTCCAGCTATACGCGCTAGTGCTATAGGCTAAAAATAATAGCCAGCATCTCTTTATTATTATTATTATTCATTGCTTAACGTCCGATTCGGATCCCTGTTGGGCCCACGCGGACTACTCCTTATATACATGTGGGGAGAAAACTCTATTTGAGAAAACCCCGTGATCCGTCTCCCCGCCTTTTGGGGCTCGCTTATAAGTCGCCTGCGAGTCACCAGTGGTGCTCTACTACCTTACTTTTTAACCTCCTTGGGAACCACTGCTGCCGTAACAAACCTACGGACGCGCTAGTATTACACACTGTACTCTACTCCTGTAGAGTTATTAGGGGGCGCCTATTACT
>Ga0307507_10001036_pt1 | contig 61945 bp, 16 predicted proteins | sample 7_EM_MG_FD_207223 | JGI IMG/M metagenome (GOLD analysis project Ga0307507, IMG submission 207223) | Populus trichocarpa ectomycorrhiza microbial communities from riparian zone in the Pacific Northwest, United States - 7_EM | ecosystem: Host-associated > Plants > Roots > Unclassified | place...
TACAATTAAATATTCTGCATATTAATTTGGCTGTATTTAATTACTGCGACGTTGTGCGATTGTTCAAAGTTGTGACGATTTTGGTGAGAATTCGCGTGTCGGGAAACTAATGTCTTGGCACTGTAACTCTTAGGATTACAGCATAACTATTAACTATTGTCTTTGGTAAAATAATTAATAGGCTAATACTTAAGTCCTAATTAATATAGGAGCCAGTAGTATAGGATTTATTAATAAGATCTTTGTGTAAGATAATGGTTTTACCCTAACCCCCCTTAACCGGTATATTAACGTATTTGGATTTAATGGCAAACGCACTATCTTAGGCCGTATTACCTATGTAGTATTCCTAAAACTCTAATACCTAAACTATAAAGAACTGATTAGGCTTTTTATTACTACCCTAGGTTACTTAGTAATACTTAAACAACCTTAGATAAAGCTATATAAGGTAACCATTAATTAGAACAACCTTAAGCTTCTATTTACCGCCTTCTGTTATAAGTAGAAGTGCCTTATAACTTACTGCTTAGACCCTAAACCAAAATCTAAAAAATCCACTAGGATCCATTAGTCTAAAATTTCCACTAACGTTTACCCTATACCTAAAAAGTCTACCTAATTCTACTAAGAACCTAAAAATTATACTAAACTATATAAACTAACCCTAACTACTATACCACCCTAAACTAAGTAGAAGCCTAAACTTAAGCTTAATATACGAAAGTACTAGAAGAACTAGTATTCTACTATAAAAAGGATACTTAAAGAACCCGAACCTAAATCTAATACTAACTCTGTACCTAACACTAAACCTAAAGTTAAATAAAAAACAGTAGATAATTAAAAGGAAGTTGCTAGCCGGTAACTCGCCCCCCTTTTTATGGATATCTATATAATCGGAGCTACCCTATTAGCACGACTTGCTAGGAAACCTAAATATACAATCTTTGCCGTTACAATAGCCAATATTAAAAAGGCCCTAGCACTAAAGAAGCATACTAACCCTGCTATAAAAGTACTAGTATGCTATTATAAGCATCTAGAAGTATTTTTATAAAAGGAAGCTAATAAGTTAGTAGAGCACCAACTATATAACCATAAGATTATACTTAAAGAAGGAAAACAGCTAGGATTTAGACCTCTATATAGAATGTCCTAAAACAAACTCTAAGTGCTATAGAAGTACTTAGACGAACACCTAAGTAAAGGATTTATTAGAGCAAGCTCTTTGCCTATAGCTGTACCTATAATCTTTATTAAGAAACCTAGCGGCAGTCTGCGCTTCTATATAGACTACCAAGCTCTTAACACCATTACCATTAAGAATTGGTACCTGCTCCTATTAATTTAAGAGATACTAAACCAATTAAGTAAGGCTTACTACTATACGAAACTTGACCTTATCTATATATTTAACCGTCTCCATATTACAAAAGGAGATAAATGGCTTACTGCATTCCGTACTAGGTATGGACTATTTAAATACTTAGTGACGCCGTTTGGCCTTATAAATGCCCCGAGTTTATTTTAACACTTTATAAATAATACCCTACGACCTTACCTAGACATTTTTTATACTGCTTATATTAATGATATTCTAGTATATAGCAATAACCTAACTAAATATAAGAAATATGTTAACCTTATCTTAGAAGCCTTGCGTGGAGCTAGCCTATAATTAAATATAGATAAGTGCGAATTCTATAAAACGGAAGTCCTATACCTTAGACTTATTATTTCTATAAATGGTATATAAATGGACCTAAAGAAAATTAAAGTAATTGTAAACTAGTAAGAACCTAAGAACATTAAGGATGTAAGAGCCTTTATAGGATTTGCTAACTTCTACTAATGGTTTATTAATAACTTCTCCGCCCTAGTCTTACCCCTTATAGCTTTAACCTAAAAAGACAAAACCTTTATTTTTAATAAGAAATATAAGAAGGCCTTTACCTATCTAAAAGTTATATTTACCACCGCACCCGTACTCTAATACTTTGACCTAAACTAAAAGAGTGTTATAGAAGCTAACTCATTTAACTACGTTACTAGAGACATTTTGTCTTAGTATAATAAGGAAGGAGTACTGCACCCTATAGCATGCTTCTTAAAACAACTAAGTCTAGCTAAATATAACTACGAGATCTACGATAAGGAATTGTTAGCCATTATTAGATATTTTAAATAATGGCGACCTAAACTAGAAGGCACTGGATTTCTAATTAAGGTCCTTAGTAACTATAAGAATTTATAGTACTTTATAACCATAAAACAGCTAAGTTATTATTAAGCCCGCTGGTTAGAATATCTGTCTTATTTCTAATTATTAATTACATACCACTTAGGTGTTTAAGGTTAAAAACCTAATACCCTAACCTAAAGTTTATAAGATATACTAGTATAGAAAGAAGTGCGTACTTACTGTAATTAAACCCTGCTTCGCCCTAAATTATTTAATCCCCTAGCTGAAGACCTTACGGTATACGTCCTTAAAATAACTAATTAATTAGTTAAACAGATTATAATTAATAAATACCCAAATAATGAGTTTATCTAAGAGACACTTAAGCTAATTTAAGATGGCGTTAGATGCTTTAAAAAGATCTTTTTAAGTAAATATAAAGCTTATGGAGACTGCTTATACTACTAGAACCGCCTAGTTATACCTAACTATAATAAACTTAAGCTTAAGCTTCTTAAATATATATATAACCTACCAGTAGCCAGCCACCCAGGCTATAAAAAAAACCCTAGAACTACTCTAATGGGAGTACTACTAGCCAAATATATATAATATAATATAAAGGTATATCTCTAGCTGCTATACCTGCTGATAAGCTAAGGCTTTGTATAAGACATATAACGGCTTTTTAAAGCCACTACCTGTTCCGGACCGAAGACAGAAGGATATCTTAATTAACTTTGTTGTTAAACTCCCCGTAAGTAAAGGCTGTATAAACATTATAGTAGTTATAGACCGACTATCTAAAATAAGACACTTAATTGCCTATCCTAATATATTAACACCTACTATTACCTAACTGTTCCTAGATTATATATAGAACCTCCACGGACTCCCTAAAATAATTATCTTTAATAAAGGCAGCTAGTTTGTCTCTACGTTTTAAAAAGAACTAACTACCCAACTCCGCATTAAAGTACTATTATCTACAGTATACTACCTAGAAACGGATGGTTAAACGGAACGTATAAATACTATAATGGAATAATATATTTGGATATACACGTCATATCTATAGAACAACTGGATAGACTGGCTTATATTTGCTAAGTTTACTATAAATAACTCCGTCTTGGAAACTATAAAGGTCTCCCCATTCCTAGCTAACTACGGCCAATATCTATAAATAGGTTTTAAACCCTTCAGTAATATTCCTCACCTGGCTTATTAGGCCTTATAAGTTACAAAAGCAAATGAATTTGTAAAGAAGATAGAAGAACTATAAGAGTTCCTTACTAATAAAATAACATAGGCCCAATCTATCTATAAAGCCGCAGCAAATAAGAACCGAACCCTAGCACCAGCCTACTAAATTAGTAACTTTATCTAGCTAAATATAAGAAATCTAAACACAAAAAACAACCTACTAAGAAACTTAATTAGAAGAACGCTGGCCCTTATAAGGTTAAAAAAGTTGTCTCTCCTTATGCCTACTAACTAAAGCTCCCTAATACGGTTAAAATCCACCCTGTATTCCATATGTCAGTCCTCCACCCTACCGCCCCTATATTAGACGCCCTGCCTAAATAGATCTAAGACCCTCCCCTACTAGTTAAAGTAGATGGTAAGAATAAGTACCTTGTTAAAAGAGTTAATAATATTAAGTACAATAAACGGAAACGTAAATATATATACCTTACAAAATGGAGAGGTTTTACTAAACCCTTATAGGAACCTGCCGACTCTGTAGGACTTATATAAGCCGCAGAAGACTTTTATAAACTCTACCCAGAACTACTATAGCCCTATCTCGCAGATGCTCAAGTTTAAAGGGGGGGTACTATTATGGGACACCTCCGTAACACCTTATATACGTCCACCTGTTTCCACTAACTAAATAACTAGAAACTAACCACAAGATAGCAATCTAACAGTAATCTGCCGTATTCCGCCGTAATCTGCCATCTTTACTATTAGAGTTACTAACTGGCAACTTTAAGGACCTCTAACTACCAAATTCTGCCAAGTTCTACCAGAACCGCTACCTAAGCTCTACCCTACCCATGCGTAGCATAGTACCCGTTAACCTAGCAACTAAGCAAACGTTATGTACCCTTTTCCCCCTATTTCCTACTTCTTTTTCCTTACGCAACGTCTTAACTTTATTACGTAGTTTATGTACATAGCTTAATAATATCTACTTCGCTATATATTATCACCGCTTGTGCTCGCTCCGTAACAGTAGCCTAACTATATATCTATTATATCTACTAAATTTACGGACTACTAGATACTATTATATCTAATTATAGGCTATAGTTTATATTGGCCTTCTAGAATAAGTTTACTTGGATCCTTAGCATTAAGCTAAAGCTTTCTATAGTATACCACCCCTAGACAGATAGTTAGACGGAGATTATAAATTAATACTTAGACTAAAGGCTCTAGCCCTTTATTAACTACTTCTAGGACAACTAGGGCGAACTGCTATCCCTAATAGACTACGCCTAGGTAACCCTACCCTATAACTCTATAGGATTTGCACCTATTTAGCTAGAAATAGGATACTTACCCTATATAAGCTTTAACTAGGAAAGACCGGAGGGGCCATAAACTATACGCGAAAAACTGTCTTATAGGGAAGCTTAGTAATATACTAAACACTTAGAAGAAGCTTAGATAGTAGCCTATATAAATCTAAAAAAGGCCTAGAGATTAATAAAATAGTAGGCAAATAAGCACAGGCGTAAGCCTGACTTTACTGTAGATAATAGGGTCTAGGTTATAATAAAGAACTAGAAGATAGAATAGCCTAGTCGCAAGCTAGACTATAAGATAGTAGGACTATATAAGATCCTTAATAAAGAAGGCAACTTATATAAGGTTAAGCTCCTAGACTTAATTAAAGTCTATCCTATCTTTTTACTGGATAAGCTACGGAAGGCTATAAATAACCCACTACCTAGACAAAAGAATGAGCCTCCCCTGCCAATTTAAGTTAATAGCGACGATAAATAGGAAGTTAATAAAATACTAGCCTGTAAACTAGTATAAGGAACGCTATAATACCGTATCTAATAGAAAGGCTATAATTTAGACCCAACCTAGTACCCCGCCTGGAACTTTATAGGCTACCCCTAAAGACTTAAAGAATTCTATAACTAATACCCTAACAAACCCGGACCCCTAAAGTACCTTAATAAGTAGATAGAGTGCTGGTATAGCAAAGACAATAGACTGCCTATTAAGTATAAAGACAAGAATACCCTATAGACATAATATGGACATACAAAGCCTAAGGGCAGGCTTTTTTAGAGGGGGGGGTAATGTTACGGCGCTGGTGGAAAACGGTGGATCTTAGCAGACGTGGATTATGGTAGACGTAAGTTACGTGACTTAAGGACCGCATAAAATATTAAGCGGCGCTGCTATTCTTCTCCTTCCTTTCTCTAGCTTTGGATCCTCGTTTATAGACTACCAATTATACAGGCTTGCGCGTCCCTCTTGCCGTACTCGTGCCTCGATTGACTAAGTCGCTAATATCTTGTAACTCTTCTCTGATGCCAATTCTTTAAATACTCTGTTTTCTTAAGAGTTTTAGAATCTATCTACATTCTGTCCTATAATACCGTACAACATCCTCTTAAAAAGACTCTCTCTAGGTTATCGCTCATTGCTGGAATTAAAAGAATTTCAATTGCTATAAGCGAGAGCCGTGGCCAGCACTTTTGTTGTTGTTTTTGAGACCACCACTAAAGCGCAGTTACTGAAATTTTATATAGTGTCTTAGAGATAAAGTCCTTATACTTGTCCTGACTTTTTAGTTGAAATACTATACTATTAAGATCCTCGGCGATTTTATTAAATTCGTTAAGGTCTTGAGCTGGAGCTAGCTTTTTATATAATGATATACTTCTAGGCGTAGAACTTCTATTCTAATGTCTCTCCTAAAGCTCTTTAACGCTATTAAATATAGGCTTACGCCACTCCTTCTTCCAAACCTGCTTAATATATCTTGTATAACGGGCTGGGTAAAGAATAAGTGCAGTGGCATAAAGGGGCGAGTCGTCTGTTTTATGGTAATACCTATTAAAGGTATTCTAGGCATTTTTAATGCGTTTAGAGAACTCCTTATTAGATATATACTCCTTCTATTATATAATATTAGCTAAATTAAGAAGTAGAAAAGGGAGATAGACTAACCTAGGATTTATTAAGGTGTTTAATTATAACATCTATTATTGTCACGGAGTAGGCACAAGCTGGGATACAATGCACTAAACGAGGTAGTAATTGAGAAGGCTACGTACATGTAACTATGCGTGGTTGATATAAAGACATTAGATAAAGAAGAGTCTTCGTGTGCTAGGTACGGGTATAAATAGGGGTTGTAGGGGAACGTGTGTAGGTGTCTCGGGACGAACGTAAGCACGGGTTAAGAACGTTAAAGACGCGCAGAGACGTAAGAACGAGTGAGTCCCGTGACAGTACCCCCCCCTTACTTCTAAGCTCCTGCGAGGCGTATCGTGTATATACCAAAAAAACCCATTACAGGAAAAAAAATTTGTTAGCCCTTCTCCGCCCTTCTACGTCCTGCGCTGCGCAGGCTCCGCCAGTTCGGTCCTTCCATATTTTATCGTTAGGCCACTGACTTTTTAGGCCCGAAGCATAGCCCAGCTTCTGTCGCCAGCTATACTTTTATCCTCGCCGCTTGGAGACGCTTTGCTAAAGCTCGTCTAGTCCCTTCCTCGCTTCTAGCAGCTCTACGGTCTTCCCTTATTATCCTACTCCAGGTCCCCCTAAAAAATAGCCCCGATTTTTGGTATAAAACAGGCGATTTTGGTCCAAAATAGGCGTTTTTAGGTGGTATTTATGGCTTATTCGGCAGTATAATACGGTTGGTACAGTGTTCATGGTCGTGGTATAGGTCGGTACGGTTCATATACAGGCTCTTATTGGTGGCAGTACGGTGCCAGCGTCGGGTAGCAGTACGGTGCTAGCGACAGGTTCGGGTTCCGTAGGCAAATTGGCACAGAGCTTATCGGTTTAGGTAGCAGTACAATGTAAGTAACAGGGTCGGTCCAGAGAGCTATGCTCTATCTGGCAGGGTACCTAGGGAGCGAGGCTCTACCTAGTTGTGTTCGGGTCGTAGGCTTATCGGCACGACGGGTTATTAGGGTCGTTTCGTAGGCGTATCGGCACGAGTCTTGTCGGTCCGTAGGCGTATCGGCACGGAGACTTGTCAGATTCGTACGGCAGTAACGGTGCTTCGGTAGAACGGTAGTACGATGCTAGCGACCAGCAGTACGATGCGAGCGCAGGTTAAACCAGAGGGCAGTAACGTACTTATTTGAAATTGGTAGCAGTAGGGTGCAAGCCAGGTCGTCTCGTAGGCGTAACGGCACGAGGTCTTGTCGGCAGGTCCGTATACAAATTGGCGCGGAGTCTTGTCGTACCAGATTAGAGCCCTAACGTCCTAGTCTACCTGCAGCTAGCAGCTCCTGTTCCTACCCTCGCAAGGTATAGAAAGGCATGCTCCGCAACCAGTAGCCCTAGGCCCGCTAGGTACGTAGAAATGGGATCCAATGTAGTGTTACGGAGTAGGCACGAGCTGGGATACAATGCACTAAACGAGGTAGTAATTGAGAAGGCTACGTACACATAACTATGCGTGGTTGATACAAAGACATTAGATGAAGAAGAAGAGTCTTCGTGTGCTAGGTACGGGTATAAATAGGGGTTGTAGGGGAACGTGCGTAGGTGTCTTGGGACGAACGTGAGCACGGGTCAAGAACGTCAAAGACGCGCAGAGACGTGAGAACGAGTGAGTCCCGTGACAATTATAAAGAGTACATCCCTAAGCGTTGCTTTGTGTCCTTAGCATTTTAAGGTTGCTTAGTAGAATATTTAAAGAAATTTTTTTATCGTATAAAGAGCCTCCCAGTCCTTTAGACTAAGATAGTCCTTTTTAAGCGTATTAAGGTTACGCTTAGTATACGTATTAAGGGCAGACTCTTTCTAAATTGCTACGCTAAGCATAAGATACCAGCCATTCTATCTCGTACAATTATTAAGTGGAATTCTTCTCCCTATAAGACTTTTAAACTCCCTTGTATAACTAGCTGAGCTACGGGTATATATAGTAATGTTATAAAGCTTTCTAAGTGTATTAAGTTTCTAAAATATATCACTCTTCTCTTACTCCTCTTTTAGATTTAAATCTTTTCCTTCTTTATATAACTTAATATTATTAAAACTAATTAAGTTTTTAAAAAGGAAAGCCTATATGGCAAGGTTTAGAATATAACCCTAACAGCGGATCTATTGGTAAATAGAATTCTATTTAATTCCCTCTTTCTAGAGAAGCCAGTTGCTTATTATACAATAGAGCTTATTATTTGCAGTATAGTTATTGGATATAACGGCACCCAGCTTTTATATAATCCCATAGTCCTTAAGCACTAAAAGGAGAGTATTCCATTGCTTATCCCCACTATAAGAGGCTACTATATAAAGGCCAAGGAGAGCGTTTATAAGCTTTTCCTAGCTATTAATAAAATGGCCACAAATCGCAAAAAAAAGGTGATTATTTAGAAAGGTCTAGATATTAACAGAGAGATAAATACTTATTAGTGTAGGCTACAGCCTCTTTTATACAATATCCTTTTATAATAGCTATAAGTTATAGATCTTTTTACTAACTGCTAAATGGGCTATAGTTATATAGCCGTCTACTTTAGGATTAATTAACTGTAAAAGGACATAAAACTCTAGCCACTTAACCATCCAAAATAGTAAGTTTCGTATGACAATTAATGTAATAAGGGCTTTATTAATAACTTCCTTATTTAGGACTGCTTGGAGTACTTCTAAATCTAGCTCTTCTGTCTTATTTTAAGATGATGCTTTAAGGTAAAGGTCTTTTAATTAATCCCATATTACTTCTTTCGTATAACTAGTTTTAGGCTTAACTATAATACTATGCTTTAACGCCAAGTGGTTTTAGAAGTTAGAAGTTGACTATGCAGCGTATAACTCTATAGTGCAGTATTTATAATAGAATAAAAGACGGGCTTTTTTATTTTATACGGGCTTATTACTACCTGCTGGACGGGTATGCTCCCATATTAAAAAAGCTAAGCAACCTCTTGTATTTTTTAATTTAGAGGTATTAATAGAGTTAAGAGCTTCTAATTCCACTTCTAAAGCCATATTTATACAATAATAAAGAAGAAGAAGGCGACTGAAATTTTTTTGGGGTATGCCAAGACTTATCGCGATAAGGCTTATCCAAAACCACACTGGTATATAGCGGTGCTGACCCTACGTGTTAGGCCATAGAGACGCACTAGCCGTAACCGGCTTAGCGCAGGCGAGGCGCAGGCGAGACGCCTATAAAACGTAGTCGCCCCGCATTAGAGAACAGCAGAATTCAGTTCTACAGTTCTACTTCATCAAGAACCAGATACTTATTTGCATTCCGTTACTGTTGTCACGTTACTACATACCCTAAGGACCTTGGCGTCCTAACAGTTCTAAATTCTCATCCCTTTTTAGGGGTAGTGGCCCGACAACAACGCGGTCTGCTAAGGCCACGACTACGTAGCGGCAACCCTCTGTCGAGAAGACGACCTATATTTATTAACTATATCGCAGCCTATCGACCTGATGGCGAGACGCGGGCGTAATACCAGCGCAGTACGTAATACCAGCGCAGTACGTAATACCAGCGCAGTGCGTAGTACCGAGTCTGGGGAACGGCCCTAGGATGACGCGGGCGGACCCACGTCCCGGACAGAACCGGAAGTCACGGGCGAAGGGGATATACAGGAAGAAATACAACGGCTAGAGAACAAGAAGTTACAACTCCTAGAGCAAAGAAAACTACAGTTGCTTAGGGAAGAGGTGGAAGTGCTAAAACGGCGTTAACACGGCAAGGTAACGTTAACTCCCATTCCTAACCTATCTCTGCAACCTTAAACCATCCCATTAGAGTACTTGGATGGTAGCCAGATGCGTCTAAACCTTAAGCGGAGGGCTACTAATATAATAGGCGCTCCATTAAAACGGGCCGTTAAAATAGAGAAGATTGCTCCGTATTACGGCAAGAGTATTTAAGAGCATTAAGACTTCCGTAATAGCTTAAAGCTGGTATTCCGCCTAGAGCACGATGGCTTTGTGGATAAAAATACCAAAGTCGCGTTTACTATGTAATATATAAAGGGGACCAACCGAACTCTTTAGCTATAGTATAAAGATAACTATCTAGATATATAGTTCACCTAGGAGGAGCTTATAGAATTCTTACTTAATTAGATTAAAAGTCCTATTAATTAAGAACTCCATGTAGCCCTAATATATATAAGGGCAACGCAGTAAACTAATTAACCTATAAATAAGTTTACTGCTTACCTAACCACCTTAAAAGCGTAAATTAACCCTTCTTATAATGTAAAGCATCTAATAATACATCTGTTCGCAAAACTGTAGCTAGAGCTACGGCTTACTATTACTAACTATTAAGAATTCCCTTAAACTTAAGACTAGCTAGTTTCCCTAGCTGCCCTATTAGAGGAAAACTAGAAGAGCGTAAGCGCCCTATAGGGTAGAAGCAATAGACGCGCTGTAAACTCAAATATAAAGACCACCCAGTTAGGTAACTTAGGGAAAGCAGACTCTAAAACCACCGCTAGCGACTTAATGGCGGGGCAAAGCAATACTGCTAGGGGTTTAACTTAGCCTAAAGGAAACTGCTCAAAATATAAGCAGCTAGGACATTAGTGGCAACAATGTAAAGAATAGCTACAGAATCAACTACTGCCTAGTAGCGTAAACGCTACCTCTATACTAGGAAAAGACAAGCGCCCTTAGACCCCCTTATAGCTATAGGGTGCAAGCTCCCACTAGATTATAAGGAAGCTATTATTATCTTAGGTAAAGTCCTCTTAAAGAAGACCTAGAAGGAGACCTTAGTAATGCTTAATATTGGTGCCGAAGTAAATATAGTTAACTAGCGATTTACTATAGAGTGCAACTTTAAAATACTAGACGCAGAACTACCTACCTATTCCTAGTTAAATAAGACTTAGGCATATTGCTATAAGGCCTATAAGGTACCACTAAGAATAAAGAACAGCTAGGGTAAGATTAGGGAAGTAACCCTTATCTGCTATAGAATAGCTGACGCATCTCCTTCTATTACCATAGGTATGCTGGGGTTAAAGAAGGCCCGACTTCTTATTAACTACGAGGTAAAGGTATAGTAATAGAAGCTAGATAGCTCGTCCCTATTACTATAAACCCCTAAGGGTTTTATGGAGTCTCTCTAGACAGAATCTAGGGTCTTTACCCTATTGACTTCTAGAGTGATGCCTAGCAAATAAGATGACGGTAGCTTACTGGTCCTCCCCCTATAGTTAAAGGAAGTTAGCGATGTCTTCTCCTATAAGGAAGCAGGAAAGCTACCCTAATACTACTAGGGTAACCATGCTATTGACCTAGAAGAGAGATAGGAGGCCCTATATAGGCCGCTCTATAACCTCTCAGCCAAGGAGCTGGAAGTCCTAAGGGAGTACTTAAACAACGCCTTAGCTAAAGGCTGGATCTAACTAAGTACTAGTCCCGCAGGGGCACCTATCCTCTTTATACCTAAAAAGAATGGGAAGCTGCGGCTCTATATAGACTACAGAGGCCTTAACAAGGTGACAATTAAGAATTATCTTGCACTATTATTAATCAGTAAGACCTTAGACCGCTTAGTAGGTTCTAAGATCTTTACTAAGCTGGACCTAATACATGCGTATTACCGCCTTTGTATCCGTCGTGGCAATAAGTGGAAAACAGCGTTCTGTACACGCTATGGCCACTTTAAGTACTTAGTTTTGCCTTTTGGGCTAACCAATAGACTAGTAACCTTTTAGGGCTATATTAATCAGGCCTTATTAGGACTGGTAGACGTCTTCTATATAGTCTACCTTAATAATATTCTAATTTTCTCTGAAAATCTAGAGGAACATTGGCGCCACGTAGTAGAAGTGCTGCGTAGGTTGTAATAATACCAACTATATGCAAACCTTAAGAAGTGCAAGTTTGGCGTATAGGAGATTAAGTTCCTAGGATATATTATTAGCCCTAAAGGCGTAGTAATAGATCCTAGCCGGGTAGAAGCTATTACCAAGTAGGAGAGCCCTTAATCTTATAGGGATATCTAGGTCTTCCTAGGTTTTACTAACTTCTATTATTAGTTTATCTATAAATACTCTGCTATTACGAAGCCTATTACTAATCTCCTAAAAGGAGTAAAGAATGGCCGCAAAGCTAGGCCTTTTAATTGGCCAGAGGAGGTAGAGTAGGCGATACGCCGGCTCTGCAACGCCTTTACAACGGCGCCGCTCCTGCGACACTATACGCCGGGCCTACCAACTCGGTTAGAGACGGATGCCTTAATGCAAGGCCTAGCAGCAATTATATTATAGCTATTTAAAGACGGCCTTTAGCATCTAATAGCCTTTTGGTCTAGGAAGCTTTCGCTAGTAAAGCATAACTATAAAACCTACAATTAAGAGCTACTAGCTATCGTAGAGGCTTTTAAGCATTAGAGATACTATATTAAGGGGCTATTAAGCCGCCTAGAAGTGCTCTTAGATTATAACAATCTAAAGGGTTTTATAAAAGTAAAAGCCCTTAATAGACGGTAAGCCAGATAGGCTATAACACTGGCTGCCTATAACTTTATTATTAAGTATAGGGCGGGAAAAACAAACCCTATAGACGCGCCGTTAAGGCGACCCCTAGGCGCAGAGGGTCCGCCAAAAGAAGACACTATATTACCACTGCTTTAAAGGACTTTAGGAATGCAGGGCCACTAACTTAAGGTAAAAGTCCTATTAGGTGTATAGGAAAGCGAGCTTTCTATAGAGGTATTGCTTTTATAGCTACAGGCCGGTGACCTAACGGAGGTACGCCTAGGCAATATAGTATTACGTTTTAACTAGGCAACCTATATGTATGCTATTAAGCAGCGTATAATAAGGACCTAAGTTAGAGAAGCAAGTACTTAAAAGAGTACTTATAAGTCTAGTACGGAAATAGTTGTTAAGCTTATTAAAGAACTTCAAACCACAGATAACCTTGTGCTGTAAAAGCGCAGCGACAGCTTAGATATGGCAAGACGCCGTTAACGCGCCCGCTTAAAGCTAGTATAGCAGTTTAATTCCGCTAGACTACTTTATTACCATGGGAGGCTATATATACCCCTAAACCTAGTAGTTTGTGCAAAACTCCTACAGATCTACTACAATAATACCCTAGCCAGCTACTTTAGTAAGAAAAAGACCCTAGATCTACTTTTACGCAAGTACTACTGGCCTAGTATAACTGCGGATGTTATAAACTACATCTCTACCTGTAATCTATGCCAGCGTATGCGTACGCCTTAATATTGCCCTTATGGCGAGCTCTAAGCGCTGCCTTGCCCGGGTTAGCCGTGGTAGGAGATTATAATAGACTTTATTATAGGCCTACCGCCTAGCAGACAAGGTGATAAGGTGTATAACGCAATATACGTAATAGTTAACCGCTATACTAAGATGGCCTTGTATCTGCCTATAGTAAAAACTATTACTGTAACTAAACTTGCGGATCTCTTCCTTAACGAAATAGTACGCTGTTTTGGAGCCCCTAAAGGGATTATATCTAATTACGGCAGTATCTTTACCAGCGAGTTCTGGTTAGAGCTATGCTTTACTGCAAAGATAAAACATAGGCTAAGTACAGCCTTTTACCCGCAAATAGATGGGCAAATAGAATGCTAGAACTAAACCCTAGAGTACTACCTTCGTGTGTTCTATAACGAAAAGTAGAGTAATTAGGCAGGCCTACTACTACTAGCTAAATTCGCCTATAATAATGCTAAATATAGCATAATAGGCATAAGCCCGTTTTATGCCTGCTATGGGTTTCACCCGCGTCTAGAATATAAGGTTAAGGTGGATAATAGTAGTTCTATTCTAGCCGCCTTAGAGCGGATTAAAAGAATATCCCTTAAACGCAAAGCGCTAGCGAAACGCTAGGAACACGCTACCGAGACATAGGCGAAATATTACAATCGTTATTACCAACTATAGGTATATAAAGTAGGGGATCTAGTCCTGCTATTAACTAAGAACCTTAAACTAAAAAGGCTAAGTAAGAAGCTTATAGCACGCTTTATTGGACCTTTTAGTATAGCCAAACTAGTTAGAAAGTAAGCATACCAGCTATATCTATCTACGTCTTACTATATCCATCTAGTGTTCCATGTTAGCTTACTAGAGCCATATAAACAATATAAGGGTACTACTAGAGACCCTCTACCAGGGCCTATTAAGCTAGATAATAAAGAGGACCAAAAGGACCAGTATAAGGTAGAAGAAGTATGTAGAAGAAAGGGACGTAACTAGACCCTACAGTACCTAGTTAAGTGGAAAGGCTGGCCAGAAGAATATAATAAATAGGTCCTAGCGGAGGACATTAATAAGGACGTAAAGGAGACGTATAATAGTTACTTTACCCCAAGGGGCAAACGGAAAAGAAAGTAGTAAAAGAACTGGAATAATTAAATTATAACCAGGATTACGCCCTACTAGTAGGGCAACAATAGAACGACGGTAGAGTAATGGTAGAACACCAATAGAAATACAAATATACTACAGCTCTATTAAGTCCCCCCTTTTCTTACCTCCTTCCTCTTCCTCCTTCTCCTCTCCCTCCTTATTCTCCTTCTCTCCCTTCTTCTTATCCTCCTTATCCTCCTTACCCTCATCCTCCTCCTTATCCCTTATAATGGGAGGCATATTGGCCTATAAGCACTGTTAGCATACGCTACGCTGGCGAAACACCTGCGTTACAACACGTACTAAAGCACGCATTACATCAAGGATCCCTTTAAGGGTATAACGGATAGCCTGCAATTCCTGTACTTAGAGCAGGGGAAAGTCTTCGCCCTTTAGGCGCTGGCGGAGACCATGCTTAGCGCCAGCGCGCACTAAGGCCTTAATATCCTTCGTAAAGGATTTCTGGGCGGCAGTAACGCAAGCATTAAGGTTAGCCGTGTCCCCGCTAGCAACCCGGTGGCGCTTAGCCCTATTAATAAGGGCGAGCTGCTTGTTTAGGCGGCTATAGAAGGCCTTAGGGACCTAGTCTTATTAGCTATTAAAACATAAACTAACGCACATAGACTTACTGCTTGGCACGACTTATTTAGTTATTAGCAGTAACCGCAATTGCAGTTAGCCTACTTGCCGCAGGTAGCCCGCCCAGCGGTAGCCACGCACTTGGCGCAGCGGAGGCAGATGGGTTCTAGTAAGGCTAGGAAAGCGGCTTACAAGTAGTGCGGGAGCTTAGACGACGTCTAGCAGGATTAGCGACAGCTATAAGCAGGCGTGGAGAATGCTTACGGAAGGCTTACTAGCAGGCAAACTAGTAGCGTAACACTTGCAATTCATAATTAAGAAGAAATTGTGAAGAAGGCGAGTTGCAGGCTAGACGAATTAAAATTAAATAGAAAGGGAAATCTAGTGTCCTACCTTAGGGGGGACTCCTATCTTTATAGGTCTTTATAAGGCCCTAGCGTTCTATTGTCTTATTATCCTATTATCCCATTATCTGATTCACTTAAATTTGGTTACACACTTTTTATTCAGCGAAGGACAATAATAGCGCTCCTATTATACAATAGCATCGGCTGAGGACAGCCGCTTAAGAAGGGGGGGGCAATTGTTAGGCCATAGAGACGCACTGGCCGTAACCAGCTTAGCGCAGGCGAGGCGTAGGAGAGACGCCTATAAAACGTAGTCGCCCCGCATTAGAGAACAGCAGAATTTAGTTCTACAGTTCTACTTTATTAAGAACCAGATACTTATTTGCATTCCGTTACTGTTGTTATGTTACTACATACCCTAAGGACCTTGGCGTCCTAACACTACGGTACTAAGCGATTATTTATTAGTAAACTTACTTCTTGCTTATTTTTAAGGAAATTTTATAAAGTAGGATAAGTAAGTAGATGTGTTTGCTTATCTATTATAGCAGACAGAATAATATAAATAGCGGTAATATAAGGAAATTAACAGATTAACCCTCTTAGAAGAGGCTAAATATTATATATACTTGCACTAAAAATCTAGTTCTAGTTATTACTTTAACGCTTTAGAAAGCATTAGCAAGAAAGTTTATTATCTTAGGTAGTACTATTAAACGTACTAGAATAACTACTTTAACTATAAAAGCATATATCCTTACTATAAAGTATATTAGAGTATATTAGTAGAACAAGTATGCTTAACGTTGTTTAAAGACTGTAGCTAGAATATATTGCATTGCAATAGGAGGCAAATTGCCGCCATATGTGGCAAGTTGCCGTTACGTGAGGCAAGTTGCCGTCACGTGTCACCGCGGCACTAGTGTGGTAAGGAACCTTAAGTTCCTTACCCTTCTTCGTATTGGAAGACAACATCCATCTATAATACCGCATAGTACATATTATTGTGATATATATATTCTGTACGTTGTTAAAGCATACCAACACTAATTAGTGAGCGCGCATAGATTAGGAAACACACAGATAGCTTAAAAGACAGTTATACTGTCCACCTTATAGCAGATTGGAAGATAGTTATACTTATCCACCTTTTATATTAGCCTATTTCAGTTAAAGAGAAGAAGAGAAACTACCTAGGAGTACTTATCTAGTATCTATAACAACTTCTAGACATCTCGTTCTATCTATTTTAGAAGACTATTGCGCAGAGCACTTTACCCTACTTAATTAACTTAAACTATCTCCTTAACCGCTTCCTTAACCGCCTCCTTAACTATTCCCCTATCTTTACCTTTTAAACACCCTTACCTTTACCCTTACTTACCTAAACAATATATAATAAACAAGATGTCAGGAACAGAGAAAGACTAGGAGGAAGAAGCAGCTAAATAGGAAAATAGGATTAACCTAATAGAAGCCTCTAAAGATAAACTAACTAACTACCTATAATGCAAGATGTACCTATATACAGAGATATACAACTAGCTTGACTTAATACTCTAGGAATCGTTCTAGGGAGATTTTAAAGACTTTACGGTTAATATCTTTACGCAAATCCCCTTATACTGGCTTTAGCAACTACATGACTGCCTAAACATTAGAGGAGTATAGGTTAATATTAACTATAAATAAAACAAAACACTCCCTTAGTCTTTATATAATATAGTATAAGAAGAAGACCAAACTAAATAAAGTAGAGAGATAATTAAATTAGCCAATAATAAGTACGGACCGACGTTATTAAGATTAATTAAGGTATACATAATAGAGGGTACCTTAGAGGAGTAATAATAAGCTAAAGCTACCGCAACCTAATTAACCGGTATACTAACTACCTCTACCTTTACACCATCTATTATACCTCAATCTACGACTATATCCACTTTTACACCATCTACTACGCCTTAACCCGTAATAACAACATAGTAACTCCACGTATAATCTATAGATGAGGAGAACCACCCTATTACTATAACTGGCTATAGCAAGGAAATTGCGAACGCAGCTAAGATATACATAGAGGAGTAGAAATATAGTGGCATAAACAAAAGCCTTGACTACAAATTAACAATATTCTATAACATCTGCAATTAAGCGGACGTACCCTAAGAAGCCTACCTTAAGGCATTCCCTACTATGCTAAAAGGACTAGCTTTAGACTACTTCTATATAAACTAACTATCCCGCCTACTATTTGCCAAAGCTTGTGAGCACCTTTAGAATTTTTTTAAAGGACTAGGATTTTAACGCAAGAACCTAGACAAGTAGAACACTATTATACTTATAATAGTAATAGCAGAAAATACAGACAAGTTAATAAGCAAATATCTCTAATTGTTAATCTACAGACTTTATTAACTATAGTATGGCCTTAGACCTACCTTATAAACCATAGACTTCCTTTATAACAAAATTGTTACTTCTTGCTAGGGAATACTAGTATGCAGATATACAGTCTCTAACCTACTAGACAACCTTAGAGCCCTTATTAATAAACTTCAATCGTCTATTATAGCATACGAAAAAGAGTATACAGAGAAGATATAAGCCTTCTTTACAGACTGACGGTTCTATAAAAGAGATAATAACTATAACTATAGTAACTGTAACAACCCTCTATATAACCGCAACTAAAAGAAACCACGTTGCTTTATATGTAACAGGGAAGGATGTCGCTTATAGAGATATACTAAGGAGGAGCAAGAAGAGTCTAAAGCTAAGTTTAGAACTGCTAATAGAGATAGGTTTGGCAAATTTAATAACCGATTTAAGAAACAACTTAACCAATATATTATAGATTACAAGGATGATGATACTAACTTAGAAGAAGAGCTTAAGGAAGCTTTTTAAGCACTAACTATTAATGCAAGTTATAAGGCAACTGACAAGAACTTATAACTAAATATTAATCACTACTATACCTCCCTCAGCTAAGTGGAATAGTAGAAAGTAATTTCTATAGCTACTACCCTAGCTAATAAAGCCTTTAGCCATTTAGTTATAACTATAGATAATATAGTACCTCTTATAACCGACTAGGACCCCTTTACCTATAATATAACCATATCTACGTCCCGCTATACTGCAGACAAGTTTATAGGTATAATAATTAACATAGGAGCATCTAAACAATCTATAGCAGGATATGGCTAATTCTTAGCATTCTAGAGACTTGATACTGATGTATAGCTTAATACCACCATATAAGGCATGGTTAACGTATAGTTTGGCATTAGATTAACCTTATTAATTAGATTAGCCAAAGTAATTACCCTAATTGGCATAATTAAGTTTTATATTATTAAGGTTAACACCCCATTTTTGCTTTGCTTGGTAGACATGGATTACCTATAAGTGTACTATAACAACCTAAAAAATATGCTAATCACCCCTTGGAGCGAAGTACCCGTTATATATCGCTTTGGCCACCCTTTCCTACTTTAGAACACATCCCTGTGTACTTATTTAACTAAGTTATTTAAATAAAACCCCTGTTACCTCACCGACGTAGAATTAAAGCAACTATATTGCCGTTTTGGCCACCCTTTAGCTGAGCGTCTTGTACGAATACTTAAATGCTTAGGGCATAATGTTAATAGTAAGACCTTAGATTATCTTACACGCTACTACTACCATTATTAAAAACATAGAAAGTCGCCTGGTAGATTCAGATTTACCTTATATAATAATATTAATTTTAACTATTTAATCGTGGTTGATATTATGTATATTAATGGCGCACCCCTTTTGCATATTGTTAATAAAGGAACACAATTTTAAGCTGGTAGATAGCTGCAAAACATCAGCGCTAAGTATACATGGGATGTATTATAAATATGCTAGATTAATACATACCTAGGACCTCCTGATATTATTATATATAATACAGGCAAGAATTTTATAAGCAAGGAATTTAAACAATACGCTATAATATTTGGAATAGTTATAAGAAGTATACCTATTAAAGCCCATAATTTAGTCGGAATGGTAGAACGCTACTATGGCCCCCTTCGTCGCATATATTATATCATTACTGCAGAACTGCTAGATATTAGTAAGGACATAGCCCTATAAATAGCCTTTAAAGTAATTAACAATTCCGTAGGCCCTAACGGTCTTATACCCACCTTACTAGTATTTGGAGCTTACCTATGTATGGTGGAATCCGACGCACCTAACCCTATAGTTATACAACGAGCAGCAGCTCTTAAAAGGCTATAGAAGAAGTTAAGAAGCTTAGAGCTAAGCGCTAAGTAGCAGATACCCTTAATATGCGTAATGGACCCAAAACAACTACAATCTATAACCTACCACTTAACTTACCTATATTGGTATGGAGAGAAGGACCTATAGGCTAACCTAACTACTGGTCTGGTCCGCACAACCTACTTAGTATTAAAAATGAGACCTATACTATATAACTTCCCCACGGACCCACTAACTTCCGTAGTACGGTTGTGAAACCATATCTAGTAGACCCTGAGATTATAGAGGATATGCAACTAGAAGACGATAAAAGTGAACCACCTTAAACTGAGCCTAAACCCCTACCTTAAACTGAACCTAAACCCCTACTTTAAACTAAGCCTAGACCTTAACCCGTTAAGCGTAGAAGAGGTAGACTATATAAGTACCCTATTAAAGCTAGTGCCGCGAACATTTTAATATATCTATAAGATAAGGATAATAATCAACTCATAAAGTCTAATTAGTTTATAGTATTATGCTAGAAGGAAATTAAGGGATTACTTAAGAAAGGAGTTTTTGAACTAGTTAACCCTAAAGATATACCATAAAGCAATAGAGTATTTAACTCTAGATTTATTAATAAGATTAAGAACCCTGGTTCTAATAAAGCCTTTAAGAAGTTAAGACTAGTTATACAGGCATATAATGACTTAGAAAAAGACCTTATATTAACCTAATTACCTATAATCGAATAAGTTAGCTAACGCCTTATTCTCTATATTACGGCTATAACTTAGAACAGTGGCATATATCTCTACTTACGAGATATTTTATAGGCCTATATACAATTAGCTATAAGACTAAATTAAGACTTCTATATTAGGGCACCTCTCGAACTTAGTACGGCACTTAAAGTCTTATAAGGCACAATTCTAAAGGTTATTAGACCTTTATACGGCATTCCTAAGGCAGGCAATTATTAGTTTAAGACTTACTATAACTACCATATTAAAGAACTAAATATAAGCTAATCTACTTATAACCTCTACTTACTCCACCTCAACAACCCCACAAATTTTGGAATAGTTGGTTTATAGACTAATAACACCCTCCTACTAGCCAACTTAGTCTTTGCAGCTTTAGAATAGGAGAAGATTAAGAAAGCTAAGTTCCCAACTAAGGAACGTAAATAACTTACACTAGAACACCTAATTAAGTTTAATAGAGGCATTATCTGATAACAGGATTATATAATTACGCTTACGTAGGAGCGCCAATGCTAGAACTTGACCCTTGTTAATATTAAGGAAGCTATCATAACAACTAGTTCCAGAGGCACTATTTATATAGCACTTATACTTAAGGACTAATACATCGCCTAATAAGCAAGAGGAGCTTATATTGCGTCTATATGCCAGCCTAAAGCTTCTTTTAATTTATCCTACGCTGCCTAGGTAATTAACCCTGATGAGAAAGACGTAAAACTGCTTAATAAGAGGATTTAGTGGCAAATTAAGAACCTAATAAGAGGTTTAAACTTTGTTAAACTTAATATAGAGATATTATAACTACTTATATTCACTAATTCCTTATTTGCAAACAATAAGGATCTCTTATTACAGATTGGATATATCCTAGTACTAGCAGACTCATTAAATAAGGCGAACATTGTCCACTAGTCCTTAGTTAAGTGCAAGAGAATTACTAAAAGCGTACTAGCCTCCGAATTATATGCTATGGCCCATAGTTTTGATATCGGCGCTGTAATTAAGGCCATAGTTAAATTGCAACTTAATATTAGCCTACCGCTTATCCTTTACACTAATTTAAAGTTAATTTACAAATGCCTCGTTAAACTAGGAACTATACAGGAGAAGAGACTTATGATTGATATTATATGCCTACGTTAGTTATATAAAAGACGCGAAATAGCTAAAGTTAAGTGGATTGATGGAGACAGTAACCCTGTGGACGCTATAACTAAAAGCAAACCGTTATCAGCTCTTAAGCGACTTATTAACACAAACCGAATCGAGTTAAAGATAGTAGAATGGGTAGAACGTGCTACTAACAATAGCACTAATATAAAGGCATAGGGTAAGGAAGGAAGGAAAAAAGGAAGGAAGGAAAAAAAGAAAGAGAAGTGTATATATAGATTTTCAAACTGCATAGTTATAGGATACTAGTCCTCCGCATTTTCTAAAGTACTCCCAGTGTAGCTAGAATATATTGCATTGCAATAGGAGGCAAATTGCCGCCACGTGTGGCAAGTTGCCGTTACGTGAGGCAAGTTGCCGTCACGTGTCACCGCGGCACTAGCGTGGTAAGGAACCTTAAGTTCCTCACCCTTCTTCGTATTGGAAGACAATATCCATCTACAACACCGCATAGTACATATTATTGTGATATATGTATTTTGCACGTTGTTAAAGCATACCAACAAAGACCTTATTAGTATTACCTGCTATGTTTAATAGAGTAGAGCTAAGACCAGACCCAATAACTAGAAACTAAACTATTTTATAAAGAGCGCTGTCGCATCTTTACACTCTTTAATCTTTCATATTAGACACTAGAAGTAATTGCCATAACTATAGAACTTCCTTAAATAACTATTTAATCTATAATAAGATCCTAAGTTAAAGCCCTAAAGAAGTAAATAGGTAAAAAGCCTACTATTATAGGCGAGATTTGGGAACGCTTTATTGCTTATATAGCCCTTAACGCTACTTATTATTAAATAACGTATAAGGAAATCGCTTAGCTGGAAGATATATAGGCTTATTAGAAAGCCCTTATAGCAGCATTTAAGATAGAGTCTTATGGTCGCCGTATAGCTACCTTAAAATTTCTCCTTACTAAAGCATAAAAGCAAGTATATTTAGCATAGGTAATTAAGTATTAAAGCAAGACGCTAAAGTAGTGGGCTTATATTATCTAGACTAATAAGTGCTCCCTCTTAACTAAAGGCTTTAGAAAGGTATATATTACCTAATAACCAAAAAAGAAGTATAATAATTCTTATTATTCTCCTAAGTTTAGAGATTACTCTTCTTAGACTATCTATAGGAGCATTTTAGCGCTTAGTAGAGGAGATATAGTGGTTACTAAGAAGGAATAGGGTAGTGTAACGGGTAAAGTATATAGAGAAAGAGTGCTTCTATAGGTATACCAATTTATAGACTAGGTAGTATAATACCTAGAGAACCCTTAGAGGCATATTATTCTAATAGAAAACGGTGCTCCTTAATATACCGCTAAGTTTACGTAATAGCTCTATAAGTTAAATGGTATAGATAAGACGTATTAGCCCGCTAATTCTTTTAATTTAAATCTAATAAAGAATATCTAGCATCTATTAAAACAGAGAGAGGCTAAAAAATTTCTATATAGCCTTATAGAGTTAAGGTAATATATAGAGGAAGAGTAGGCGGTATTAGAACTATTTAATTTTGCGAAATATATTAGGAATATAAAAGAACGTTATTAAGTGTAAGGGCGCGAAGAGGCTTCGGGGAAGATTCGAAGGAACAATATAAATTCTATCTAAATCTAAGGGTATATAGCTCTTGCAGAGAACAAGACGTTGCGTGAAGAGGAGAAAGGAATATAGGAAGTTTGTAACTAAATATTCGAGGGTCTTGGCAGTAGACGCGTGGGCACGAGCGCACGCGGGTTTCGACAGGTTTCGACCAAATTCTATCACGTCAGTGGAATTTGGTGGAATTCGATCGGGTCGGTGGAATTTGGTAGAATTTGATCAAAGCGTCGGAATTTATCTGTCGAGTGTTTCACCGAGACATTCCTACTGTAACTGGGCTAGTCCCGTTGCATTAAGAAAGGCCACTAATAGTCATACACCCCCTAAATAATACGCGTACGCTCCCCAATTAATACGCGTATACCCCCTACCAAATAGGCTTAGATCCTTCCTCTTTAAGTTAGAACGTTACATATATCCGTACGCAACTATCGCGCGCCTATACCTAAATTAACACCTTATATTTACCCTATTTTCCCCATATCTACTATAGCTCTTAACCCACCTCTATTAAAGCTATATAATTACGCAAACCTTACCCTTAATAATATCTATAAGTTTATTAAAGGGCAAGGCTATATAGTATTAACTTTCCGCTTAAAAACCGATAAACAGTCAGCACCTACTATGCGCAAAATGTAGCTTTAGTACGCTAAGGGTAATAGCTATAAAAGGACTACTAAGAAGCGCCTTACTAGCTCTTATATAACTAATTACCCTTTTAAACTTACCCTTATATATATAGTAATTGGGTAGTAGGTAGAAGTATAGAAACTAATTTATAATTATAAAGCCTTTATGTATACTATAGCTCTACTATATTACCGCTAGTATATTAAGGAAACAAACAAGACAATTACTAATATATTAGCTAGTAGTATTACGCCTAGTAAAATACTTATAAATTTACTTAAGAAGAATATTATAATTAGCCTCTAAGATATCTATAATAAATAATAGGTAAATAAGAGGAAGCTGTTTAGTAGGCTTTTCCCTATATAGGCATTACTTAGGGCTTTTAGTAAACACGGAGCCAATAACCTTAAATCTAAATACTACTTCGCGCGTAAAGAAGACAATCGCAATTACCTTAAATACTTTTAGAAGAATCCTAATGTCTTACTACTTAACTATACCTATAAAAACAAATAAGTTTAAAATGCCCTTTTTATATATAGTAGGCGTTAATAATACTGGTTAAAACTTTAAGCTTACTTATTACTTCCTACCAGGCAAAATAGAAGGCGACTATAACTTCGCAATTTGGCAGATCTATCTTCTCTACTTTTAATATAATATGGTTCTAAAGGTTATAATTATAGATAAGGAGTAAGCTTTTAAGAATATACTATAGTAATACTTCCGGTTCATTTCTTAGCTACTTTACCTCTAGTATATTGCTAAGAATATTCTTATATATATATAAGATAGCTAGGTTATAAGGGCTAATTAATTAGATAAGGAAAAGGAGAAGGTGTAGGAGTACTATAATAACTTTATAAAGTACTAAATAGATTGCTATAAGCAAAGGTTATCTAAAGGCTTTATAGCTGCCTGGGACCAGCTTATAAAGAACTATTGCGATTAAGAGTGCCTTACTAACTACTTATATAATAAATAGTGGCCATATTAAAGGGAGTTTATAACTTACTATACTAATATTTAGATGTACTTTAGAAATTAGTAAGTAAGTTAAGCTATATAAACATTCGCATATACCTATACGTCTTTATAACTCTATAACGCATATAGATATCTTTAAGCCTGTTTTAAATTGTTAAGATTTATATATTTATAAGCGACCCTATAATTTACTTTACTAAAATCTATTATGGTTAAAGCCCTCTATAATTATGCGTAGAGGTATAGATAAGGCCGCAAGTTTCCTAAATTCTCCTAGCTAACTAAATATACTTTTCTAGTATCTTATCGCAACTTAAGGGCGCGTACTTTAAATTAAAGCGCTTCCTTACAGTATCTAATAGCGACTTATTTAATATAGTTCGGAATATTAAGAACCTTATTTAAAACGATATAAATAACTATATAATAATAATTGCGAGGTAGAGAAACTGCCTACTATATAATATTTACAAGCTAGAGTTTAAAGACATCCTTACTAAAGTAACACCTCTATACCTCTATTATCTTAAAAACTAACTATAGCTTATAAAGGCAGCTAATTACTAGCCAAATTATAGCAGCTAATAGACCGTAGTATACGGCCTTCTATACTACTATACCCTCTATAGGCAGCTATACTAAAGCACCACCTTAGTACTAAAAATATAGCTAACTAAAATTAACATATACTAATAGTTTGATCGCCCTCTACTAAATCCTTCTACTAACCCACCTATTAATCCTCTGCTTCTTATTTAAGAGCCTTTAACTATTAAGCGCCGCTATAGTTAGCCAGCTAGCTTTATAGCCGGCTCTATAGATAGACATCGCATTAATACCTTAACTTATTATAAGTGTGACGGTGCTGGAGTGCGTTACCTGCTATATTGCCGTTTCCAGGGCAATTTGCCGCATTTCTGGGCAATCTGCCAAGTTCTGCCAAGTTCTGCCATATTCTGCCACCTGTTATATTGTCGCGTACTATCTTATACTGTTTCTTACTATTAACTCGCCTACTATTAGCTTGTCTACTACTAGCGCCTTAGCAACCCTTATATCTTATTAGTCTCTAACAGTCTTCTTCTCCTTCTTCTTCTTAGCTTAATATTCTTATATAGTAGCAATCTACAAGCTTTAGTTTAGAAGCATTTATACGAGCCCGTTATATTATACTAAGCTCTCCCTATATTGCCTGGGAAGGCCTTAATAATATCCCACCCTAAAAGAAGACCTTTGTCTACAATAACGTATTAACGCGTTATACTCAGATAGTAGAGAACTCCCACTACTATGCCTAAGAAGGCCCTAACAATATCTTATTTTATAGGCCAGACTGTACTTAACCTATACCCCTAAAAGAACCCCAAAATTAAAACCAAATTATATAATTCTAACAACCCTTAGGAAGCCGACAATAGCACCTAAAGCGAGCTTATCTAAAAGACCTGCCTCTACCTAAGAGGAACACGAGATTTAGTTAGGATCAGAAATTAAAGATAATAATAACGTTATAGATATATACGGGCAGATTTATGCCCTTACAGCTAATTAGAAGATTAATTATCTTTAAGCCTAAAGTATATAAGAGACTCTAAAGGAGATCCTAGAAAGTCTTACTGCCTTATAAAATAGCCTAGCCGCCCCTTTATAAAGCCTTAGTTAACCCATTTACTTAACTAAATATAATATGCCAGAGAGTATGGACACGATAATAAAATAATTAAAGTCTATTAAGCTCTCTAACCCCCTACTATTATTAGATGGTATAGACCTAACCTTTAAGAACTAGAGAATATAGGTATAAGGAAAGCTTTATATTAACTATAATTATTTTCCCTCTAAAGAAGCTAAAATACTCTACCTCTTTAGTTAAACTATTAGGGACGCCTAATAATACCTTTAGGCTAAGTTTAAGAACAAGTTACCTATTTGGTTTATATCTACTAATAAAATAATATAGTATCTGGCTGCTATCTATATTAACCTAAATAAAGTATAGGATGCCTATTATAACTATAATCGCCTAATAATAAAACTGAACTAATCCTTTACTAAGTTCTAGACTTAGTTCTTATATCTAGCAGGCGAAGGCTAGGTTCCCCCTAAGAACTGCTGTTTAGACCTATATAATAGGCTAACGGTTTAACTATAAGAAAAGATTATAGTAGCCTTAGACAACCTACTAACCTACTAAAGACTTGCAGCCCAATATTTGTTACTAGATTTAGAACTAAAATAAATTAATACTTATTCTAACTAACTAAAGAAGTCCTATAGCGACCGGAACCTATCTACTACGCTAATAGGAGCTGGCGTTGTAAAATAAACTATAACCGCCCTTATACTAAAAGCAGTCATAACTACCTACCTACAAGCCTCTTCTAAATCGCTATATACTATACCTTTAGCCAATGCTTATTATAATACTCTAATTAACCCTACTATGGTCACGTGCTTTAATTGCGGAAAAGATGGTTACTTTATTACGTCCTACCCGGAGCTAAAGGATATAGGTAATATTAAGGAGATAGAGAAAGAAGAAACGTCCAATAAGTTAGGAAAAGAAGAACCCTAGGGAAAAACTCCCCCCTAAGGTATTCTATTAATCTTAAAGAGATTAATTTAAGTTAGCTAATAGGTGGAAAACACTTTATAGTTCTATATATAGTATCTTAAAATGGATATAGAGTTAATATAACTGCCCTTATTAATACTGGAGTAAATAGCTTTGCCTTTATAAATACTGCTTATATAAATAACGTTGCTAAGTTCTTAAATATAAACGCCACCTAACTAGAGAAGCCTATTTAAGTAAAAGGCTATAACGGCTAAGCTGGTAAGCCAGTTACCTATATCTTAAAGCTATATATTACTATTAATAGACGGCGCCAATTTGGCATCCCCTTCTATATCTTAGACCTAAGGTCCCATAATATAATCCTTAGCTAAAAATAGATGTCCTACTTTAATATTTGGCTAAACATTTGGTAAAGACAGTTTGTCTAGCCAGAGAGTAGACTAAAGTTACCCTTCTTTATTAGAGAAATCCGCACTAACTGCAGGATATTAGCCGTAAAGGCTGATTATATTTACTAGTAGGATGTTAAAAACCGCGACCTAGCTTTTACCTAAGAGGATGCCCGCTATAAGACTAGTAGGAACTCTGTACTAATAAGGATACTCTTCTAAAGGACTATAGTTAAAAAGGACTCTACTTATGGAAGTAGAATAGATAGTAATATAGATAACTTCTAAATTGTGGAGATCCGGCTAATGGGGAAGAGGATGTACTAATAGGACATAGAGGATAATCTTTAGAAGATATAACAAGAGCTAAAAGGAGTAAAGACAATGCTAATATACTAAAGGCCCCCCAGGCTAAGGACACCCCTACTACTATACGACCCCCCTATAGTAGATATTGCGGTAATTAGTACTATAAGTTTCCACTTTAATATATATCAGAAGGATAATAAGGTCTTTATAACTAGCTTATATAAAATTAACTAGATTATTAATAAAAAGGAAGAAGGGCTAATAAAGGAAACTAATAAGGAGCTAGTCAAACGCCTCCTCCTTATATACCTCTTAGACTATAGAGACGCGTTCTTAAAAGTAGCCTTAGATATATTGCTCCCCTACCAAACCTATAACTATAGGATTTAATTAGAGGCCGATAACTCTCTAGGCTATAGCCCCCTTTACTAGCAAACTATAGAGGAACTAAAAGTAACTAAGTAGTACTTAATTAATAACCTCTATAAGGGGTTTATTAAACTAAGTTAGGCCCCTTTTACTTCCCCTATTTTATTTATAAAGAAACCTAATAAGGGCCTTTATTTCTATATTGACTATTAAAAACTAAATACTATTACTTAGAAAGACCGCTACCTTTTCCCCCTAATTAATGAGACCCTTATATATCTAAGCTAAGCTAAAATCTTTACTAAGCTTAACATCCGCTAAGCTTTTTACTAAATTAGGATAGACCCTGTATTAGAAGATCTAACGATATTTTATACCTACTATGGTTCTTATAAATATAAAGTCCTTCCTTTTAGACTAATAAATGGGCTAGCCATGTACCAATAATATATAAATAATATTCTTTTTAACTACCTTAATAAATTCTATATAGTATACCTAGATAATATTCTTATATACTTAGATAATAAACTTAAGTATTAAGTTTATATTAAGAAGGTCCTAGAGAGGCTGCGGAATATAGGTTTATAAGTTAATATTAAGAAATATAAATTTGGAGTAAAACGAATAAAGTACCTTATGTTTATTGTTAGTATAAAAGGAATTAAAGTTAACCCTAAAAAGGTTAAGGCAATTTATAACTGGAAACCCCCTTATACTATAAAAGGCATTTAGTCCTTTCTTAGTTTCCATAACTTCTACTATTAGTTTATCCGTAACTATAGGGTTATAGCTAAGCCTCTTATATGGCTAACTAAGAACAATATACCTTTTATTTTTAATAATAATTATATAAAAGCTTTTAAGGAGTTAAAGGACCGGCTTATCTTCTTTCTAATTCTCTATTACTATAACCTAGACCTTAAAATAATACTAGAAACGGATGCCTCTAATAGAGTGGTAGTGGGGTTTTTTTTATAGTTATACCTAGATAGTAAGTAGTACCCTATTACGTTTTTTTTTTAAGATAATAGCCCTAGCTAAGTGTAACTATAAGGTATATAATAAGGAAATGCTGGCTATTATATAATTGTTGTCCTAGTAGCGCGCAAAGCTTAAAAGCTTAGACTCTTAGATTAAAGTCTATACTAATTATAAAGCCCTTAAGTGTAATAAAAGCCTTGTAGGAAATACTACGGTAGACTTATTAATGGGCTAGGTGTGTAGATATGCAAACAAAGTCAACAATATAACAGTACAATAACAACTAGTGGAGTGGTTGCCTAACAGATTAACTCTAATTATATTCTAAGATTTACTATAAAGAAAGAACTATCTAGGTAGGGACTGTGGTCCTTTAAATACATATCCGTACTCCTAAGAAACCCTCCTTATACGTGAAGTACGTGTTATATATATTGTACGTACGTTCCGTCCATACACCGTGTACTCTGCGTATAACATTATATAACTTGCTTACTATTTCTTGTTATATGGTTCCACGGGATCTATTTTAGATTATACCTCTATTAACTAACTAGCTTCCTCCAACTCCTCTCTAAGTAGTCGTAGTATTGTACTTAAAGCGTCTGTAATACTATCTCCCTTCTCTTTATCTTCGTCCTTAAAGATTCCTAATATCTCCCAGTTATCTACTAGAGGTATAATGTCCGTCTAATTAATTTAGTTAATATTGTTGCTTATTATGCCTAAAGCATCTTCTTCTTTGCGGGCTCCTAAAGCTCCTTCTTCTTCACAAGCCCAACATTATGCGCGGACTATTGCTGTAATACTGTCTCTTGGTGAGATTATGCTATTTCTATATTCTTAGTGTGCGAAAAAGGGGTTGGTTTATGTTGCACTAGCGAGCCCTTTAGCTCGACAACCCTCCTCTTGCTCAGAGTGCACTAAAGCGAATGTTTAATCATTCTACGACATTCGCTCTGTCTCTAACGCTAAGTATACGCGTCCTATTACTCTTAATAGTCTTTAAGTACCCCTATTGATTACTGCTAGGGTCCTGGGTTTAATCTGCCGCTGTAAAACTTAATGGTGAACTGACTTAAGCTCTGGCTGACCTAGAATATTCTTATAACGCTAAGCAGAGGGCCCTTAAGGCTCGTATTGCTGCGTCTGCTTGTTTACTTTGTCTTAAGAAGGTTTATAAGAAGGTGCGTTCTAAGGAGTGGAAACTTGTGAAATAAGGTCTTTAGGAACTTGGTAACGAAAGAATAGATTCTCTTCTAATAGAGAGGGAAACAACTCTAAATACATCGGCAGGTGCTCCTCTTGGGTCCCCCTTAGGTAACTTGTTCTTTAGCGACTCTTTTTTATTAATACTTCCTAATCCTTTTTCTTCTAATACTTCTATACCTTTCTTATAGCGTTCTTTAGACTGTCTAGTAGCTTCTAGGTAGTCTTATCGTAGCCTATCCACTTTACTTTATACTATATTTTATTATTAATGTCCTTATAACTAATAATCTTTAAAACTTCCTATTTATCTTCCTCTTGTCCTTTATACGTGTCTGCTTTATAGATTGGTAGCTTAACATTTCTGTATACTGGCTCTAGTATTTCGATGTGCTATATAGGGTAGATCTTTATTTTCTCCGGTAAGTTAAGTCTATATATAACTTCTAAGATCTTTACTTTAACTGTAAATGGTCCTAGTCTAACATAGTCTAACTTCTTACTTGGTTGTCGACTCTTAAAATTTTTATGTAGTAACTATACTTTATCCCCCTCCTTAAGATCTAGTCCCTTAGATCTCTTATTATTATAGTACTTTTTTATCCTTGTCTGTACTAGTTTAGCTATTTCTTTAAGGTGATTATAAAGATTTATTAACGTCTCCATTCTTTCTTTAGCTGTGCTACTTGTCTTTTTTGCTTATTATGGCGATAACGATATTTCTAGCTCGTATCCTGTCACGAGACGAGGTCAAGGAGGCTCTAAGAAGTCGTAGTATTGACTAGGTACACGACAGGATGTTATACAAAGGTGCAAGAGGTGCGTAGGCACCGTGGCTCTATATACTATGGGTGCCAAGGCAAGCCTATGGAAAGCCCTTAGCGGTGCTACAGCCAGAATCCGTGACATATCCGTAATTCGCCTTAAAAGGTAATATGCCTCTCCCTTCCTGTAGTGTTGCATTGTATACAAATTGTGTAACTAGTAATAATAATACCTAATTGTTCTATGCATAATTAATATAATGCCTTAGATACTGTTCCAACGTTTAGTTTAGTCTCTCCGTTTAACCATCTATTTGTGGGTAATATGCTGTTAACGTTGCTGCTTGAACCCCTTGTTCGGCTAAAAATACCTCCTAAAATGCTGCTATAAATCTTGGATCTCTATCCAATATAACCTTTATTAGTGCCCTATGTCTTATAAATACTTCTTTAATGTAGATTCTAGCCACATCCTCTACTAAGATTTCTTCTATATATGCTACAAAGTAGCCCTACTTGGTTAACTTATCCACTATTACTAAGATCATATTATAATCTTATTTAGTAATAGGATCTTTTAACTTCAGTAACTTTATAATAAAGTCCCATAATATAACCTCCTATGGTCTTTCTAGTATTTTAATAGGTTGTAGCTCTCTATACAGCTTATGCCTTATTGGTTTATTTCTCTAATAATATAAACACTCCCGTGTGACCTATCTTGCTAGTCCCCATATTCCTTAAATAATATACTCCTCTTAAAGTCTTGACACTAAGCCTATAGCTCCGTTATGTCCTTAAGTTATTCCCTTATGGAATTTACTAATAAACTCCTGTCACGGGACACCTCCATAACACCTTATACACGTCCACCTGTTTCCACCGACTTAGTAAGAAGAGACTGACCGCAATCTACGACAATCTAACGGCGTTCTGCCATGTTCTACCAAGTCCACCAAATTCTGCCAAGTTCTGCCAGGACCACAACCCGAAGCCTATTCTGCCCCGTGCACGTGTTAACTAAGCAACCAAGTTAACGATATATACCCCTTTCTTCCCATTTCCTTACCTTCTCTCCTCACGCAACGTCTTAATCTTATCACACTGTTTATGTACATAGCTTAATAATATCTACTTCGCTATATATTATCACCACTTATACTCGCTCTGTGACACTACGTTACATTAAAAACCTATACTCTGCCCCGCCCCGCCCTATCCAAAATGCAGAACGACCTTAAAGCCCCTATAACGGCCGCTAACATTATATCTGCACTCCGAGAACAATTGGCAAATATATAGAAGTCTTTTATAGACGCCCTCGCACAGAACAAGGCCGCTATAGCTAAATAATAAGCCGAACAAGAAGCACGGCACTAGGAATTAATAGAAGCACTTTAAGAAAAAGTCTGCACCTTTAAGGCACTTGCGTTAGGGCCCTAAGACCGAATACTAGCCCAAGAGGCTGCTAACACGCCACCTACAAATAAGATAAAAACAACTAAATCTAGACCTGGCTTGTCAGGTGCGAACCTTAAGCCAGCTATGGATATTTATCCCGTAAATCCATCTACTGCACCGCAACGATCTAAAAAACTACTAGACCCCCTAGTATTCACTAGTAAACAATAAGAGCTTTAATTATTCTTAAGCCGACTTAAGAATAAACTAACTGGTAATGCTAATTATTACCTAACTAAAGCTAACCAACTCTACTACGCCCTAAGTTGACTAGGAGGAGACGTAGCTAACCTTATTAAACCTCTTTAGCCGAACTTAGTACAGAGCCTAGTTATACTTCTTAAAGCTATATATAGTAACCTAAACCGCCAAGCTACCGCTTAAAGAAAGATAAATTATATAACTTAAGAAAAGAAAAGCTTCCTAGTATACTTCTCTAAATTTAACCGTTACGTAAAGGAAATAGGCTAGAACGACTCCGCACTAGTTAATAGCCTTATTAAATCCCTAAGCCCTAAACTAAAAACCTCCCTAATAGGTATAGACCTACCAGGAGCCCTTAACGCCTGCGCAAACGTTATTAATAAATAGTATAATAATATACTACGCCTAACACCTAAGCCCACTCCCTAATACAATATAACAACTCCGCGAACGTCCACTAAGTTATTATCTTAGCCTAAGCACCCTAACGCCATAGACATTAACATAGGGACCCTAGGATACGCTCTACTAGGGTCCTCTAAATAAGAACAACGCATTAAGCTAGGCCTTTGCTTTAAATGCGGAAGTAAGGACTATATCTTAAGATACTACTCCGTCCCCATGCCCTAATATAATGTACGAACGGCCAACACTAATAACCGTTTACCGTATTAATCCTCTAGTTACCACCCCTAATCTTTACCTGGTTCCAGCCCCGCATCTAGTAAGCACCACTTATAAGGACGAAGTTACAACTAACATCCTATAAAAACCCCTTCCCGCTTACTACCAAAAGGCATGTCTTAGAGTTAAATTGCTCTTTAGGACAGCTATATTACAGGATCTTGTTAAATGTATTAGATATAGCAAACCCTAACTCTTAGGATTATAGTATAACCGTTAACTGCCGTCTTTAGTAGAAAGGTTAATAGGCTAACGCTTAAGTCCTAATTAATACAGGAGCTAGCAGCATAGGATTTATTAATAAGATCTTCGCGTAAGACAATAGGTTTACCCTAATACCCCTTAACTAGCATATTAACGTATTTGGATTTAATGGCAAACGCACTATCTTAGGCCGTATTACTTACGTAGCGGCCCTAAGACTTTAATACCTAAACTATAAAAAATCAATTAAGCTCTTTATAACTACCCTAAGTTACCTAGTAATCCTTAAACAACCCTAGATAAAGCTATATAAGGTAACTATTAATTAGAACAACCTTAAGCTTCTATTTACCGCCTCCTATTACAAGTAGAAGTGCCTTATAACTCGCTGCTTAGACCCTAAACCAAAATCTAAAAAATCTACTAGGATCTACTAGTCTAAAATTTCCACTAATATCCACCCTATACCTAAAAAGTCCACCTAATTCCACCTACCTAAGAATTCCACCAAATTCCACCAATATAAGATTTCTACCGACGTCTACTAAGAACCCGGAATTCACACTGGACTATATAAATTAACTCTAACTACTATACCCCGAACTAAGCAGAAGCTTAAGCTTAATATATAAAAGTACTAGAAGAACTAGTATTCTACTATAAAAAGGATACTTAAAGAACCCAAACCTAAATCTAATACTAACTCTATATTTAATACTAAACCTAAAACTAAATAGGAAACTGTATAAGAAACCAAGGATAATCTAAGCCCGCTTAACACCTTAGATATCTACATAATTGGAGCTACTCCGCTAGTACAACTTACTAGGAAACCAGAATATATAATCTTCGCTATTACAATAGCCGATATTAAGAAGGCCTTAGCACTAAAGAAGTACACTAACCCTGCTATAAAGGTACCAATAGAGTACCATGACTATTTAGATGTATTCTTACGAAAGAAAGCTAATAAGCTACCAGAACGCCGTCTATACGATTATAAGATTGTAGTTAAAGAAGGAAAATATCCTAGATTCGGACCCCTATATAGGATATCCCAAAACGAACTTAAGGTACTACGGAAGTACCTAGACGAATATCTAGACAAAGGATTTATTAGAGCAAGTTCTTTACCCATAGCTATACCAGTAATCTTTGTTAAGAAACCTGGTAGTGGTCTGCGTTTCTGCGTAGACTACTAAGCTCTTAATGCTATTACTATTAAGAACTAATACCCAATCCCATTAATCTAAGAGATACTAAACTAATTAAGTAAGGCTTGCTTCTATACAAAGCTTAATATTATCCACGTATTTAACCGCCTCCGTATTGCAAAAGGAGACGAATGGCTTACTGCATTTCGTACTTAATACGGATTATTTAAGTACTTAATAATGCTATTTAGCCTCACAAACGCCCTAAGTTTATTCTAATACTTTATAAATAATACCCTGCACCCGTACCTGGATATCTTTTATACTGCTTATATTAACGACATCTTAATATATAGTAATAATCTGGCTAAATACCAAAAATATGTTAAACTAGTCCTGCAAGCCTTGCGCGGAGCCGGCCTACAGTTAGATATAGATAAATGCGAGTTCCATAAAACGGAAGTTCTATACCTTAGACTTATTATTTCTATAGACGGCGTATAAATAGACCCTAAGAAAGTTAAAGTAATTATAAACTAGTAAGAACTTAAGAACGTTAAGGATATAAGGGCCTTTATAGGATTTGCTAACTTTTACTAACGGTTTATTAATAACTTCTCCGCCCTAGTTTTACCCCTTATAGCTCTAACCCAAAAAGATAAAGCCTTTATCTTTAATAAGGAATGCAAGAAAGCTTTTACTTATCTAAAAGTTATGTTTACTACCGCACCTATACTCTAACACTTCGACCTAAACCGAATAAGTGTTATAGAAGCTGACTTATCCGACTATATTACTGGAGGCATTCTGTCTTAATATAATAAGGAAGGAGTATTGCACCCTATAGTATACTTTTTAAAATGACTAAGTTTAGCCGAATGTAATTATAAGATCTACAATAAAGAACTATTAGCTATTATTAGATATTTTAAACAATAGCGTCCTAAATTAGAAGGCTTTAGATTTCTAATTAAGGTTCTTAGCAATTATAAAAACCTGTAATACTTTACAACTACGAAACAGCTAAGCCACTATTAGGCCTACTAGTTAGAATATCTATCCTATTTCCAATTTTTAATCATATACCGCCTAGGCGTTTAAGGCCAGAAGCCTAATACCCTAACCTAACATTTGCAAGACGCACTAGCTTAAGAAGAAGCACGCTCCTACCGCAATTAGACCCTGCTCCGCCCTAAGCTATTTAAACCCCCTGCTAAGGACCTTATGGTATACATTCTTAAAATAACCGATTAAACCATTAAACAGATTGTAACCAATGAATACCTAAACAACGAGTTTATCCAAGAGACGCTTAAGCTAATTTAAGATAGCGCTAGATGCTCTAAAAGGATTTCTCTAAGTAAATGCAAAGCCCGCGGAAACTACCTATACTATAGGAACCGCCTAGTTATACCTAACCATGACGAACTTAAGCTTAAGCTCCTTAAACATGTATATAACTTACCAGTAGCCAGTCACCCAGGCTAAGGAAAACCCCTAGAACTGCTCTAACGAGAATACTACTAGCCAAATATATATAATACGATACAAAGGTACGTCTCTAGCTGCTATACCTGCCGACGAGCCAAAGCTTTATATAAGACGTACAACGGCTTCCTAAAACCCCTGCCCGTTCCGGACCGAAGATAAAAGGACATCTTAATTAACTTTATTGTTGATCTCCCTAAAAGTAAAGGCTACATAAATATTATGGTAGTTATAGACTAACTATCTAAGATAAAACACCTAATTGCCTACCCTAATATATCAGCGTCTGCCATTGCCCGACTATTCCTAGATTATATATAGAAACTCCACAGACTTCCTAAAACAATTATCTCTAATAGAGGCAAACAGTTTGTCTCTATATTTTAGAAAGAACTAACTACCCGACTCCGCATTAAAGTACTATTGTCTATAGTATACTACCTAGAAACGGATGGTTAAACGGAACGTGTAAATGCTATAATAGAACAATATATTTGGATATACACGTTGTATTTATAGGACAACTAGATAGACTAGCTTACATTCGCCAAGTTTACCGCAAATAACTCTATCTTGGAAACTATAAAGGTCTCCCCATTCCTGGCCAACTACGGCTAGCACCTATAAATAGGTTTTAAACCCTTTAGTAATATTCCTCACCTAGCTTACTAGGCCTTATAAATTGCAGAAGCAAATAAATTCATAAAAAAGATAGAAGAACTATAAGAGTTCCTTACTAATAAAATAATATAGGCCTAATCTATCTATAAAGCCGCAATAAATAAGAACTAAACCCTAGCACTAGCCTACTAAATTAGTAACTTCGTCTAGCTAGATATAAGAAATCTAAACACAAAACAACCTACTAAGAAACTTAATTAGAAGAACGCCGGCCCTTATAAGGTTAAAAAGGTTGTCTCTCCCTATGCTTACCAACTAAAGCTTTCTGATACGGTTAAAATCCACCCTATATTCTATACGTCAGTCCTCCGCCCTGCTGCCCCTATATTAGATGCCCTGCCTGGACAGATCTAGGACCCTCCCCCACTAGTTAAAGTGGATAGTAAGGATAAGTACTTTATTAAAAGAGTTAACAATATTAAGTACAATAAACAGAAACGTAAATATATATACCTTATAAAATGGAGAGGCTTTACTAAGCCTATATAGGAACCCATTAACTCTATAGGACTTACATAAGCCGCAGAAGGCTTTTATAAACTCTACCCAGAACTACCACAGCCCTATCTCGCAGAAGCTCAAGTTTAAAGGGGGGGTACTATTATAGGACACCTCCATAACACCTTATACACATCTACCTGTTTCTACTAACTCAGTAAAAAGAGACCAACCGCAATCTATAGCAATCTGACGGCGTTCTGCCATATTCTACTAAGTCCACCAAATTTTGCTAAGTTCTGCTAGGACTATAACCCGAAGCCTATTCTGCCCCATGTACGTGTTAACTAAGCAACTAAGTTAACAATATATACCCCTTTCTTCCCGTTTCCTTACCTTCTCTCCTTACGCAACGTCTTGATCATATTACACTGTTTATATATATAGCTTAATAATATCTACTTCGCTATATATTATCACCACTTATACTCGCTCCGTGACAACTCCTTTGTAATTGTTTTAGGCATATATATAGCTTCTTAATGCTTGTATTGCTCTAAGTCTAGATCCTTACTTTGTGCTTCTTAGATCTTCTATATCTAATTACTCTCTAGTGACTTATGGATCTAACTAACTTCTCTTATTACTATAATCTTGGGATAATTGTATCTGATTACTCTATCTTTGTCTTTGCGTAGCATTGCGCCTAATGGTTTTTTATTGTTTTATAGTTCTATCTTTCTACTAAGTGCGTCTACTCTCGCGTTTTTAGTACCCTTAGTGTGCTAAATTTTAAAGTAATATTCCGTAAGCATTTCCGCCTATCTAACTTGTTTGTAATTAAGTTCTTTTATTGTTAGGAACCCTATTAGGTTCTTATGGTCCGTTTTAACTATAAATGGTTTCTCTGTGCCTTATAAGAATGCTCTTTACTCTTTAAGTGCTGTAACTATACCTAACAACTCCTTGTTATAGATATTGTAGTTTAACTCTAGTGGTGTTATTTTCCGACTGTAGTACGCTACTGGATGCTATCTATCTGGATACTTCTATAGTAAGCACACTCCTAGTGCAAAATCTAATGCGTTTGTTTCTATAACCATTTCTAGCTTTAGCTAGTAGATTTTAAGGATTAGATCTTAGGTAAATAACTCCTTAAGTTCCCTAAACAACTTCTTTTACTTATTACCCTATACCCACAGTTCCTCCTTTTTTATAAGTCTTGTAAATGGCTTAATGCTTTTTAACCACTATGCTATAAACCTCCTATAGTAGTTGTAAAACCCTAGAAACGATCTTAACTGCATAACATTCTCTAGTTCTTGCTAACTTACTATAGCCTCTACTTTCTTTAGGTCTATGCTAATTTTTCCTAGTTTAATAATAAATCCTACGAAATCGGTCTTCCTAGTAAAGAACTCGCATTTCTTAATTGCTACTAGCATCTTTTCCCTTTATAGTCTCTTTAAGACCTACTTAATATATTCTCTATATTCTTCCTTACTCTTTAAGTAGATGATAATATTATTAAGGTATACCATAATAAACTTATTAAGGTGTTCTTTTAATACACTATTAATTCTTTTCTAAAACGTTACTGGTGCATTTATAAGCCCGAACTATATTACTAACGGTTTGTATAGTCCTTCCTTTAACCTAAAGGCTGCCTTTTACTTGTCTTCTTTCTTAATCCTAATTTAATAGTATGCCTACCTTAGATCTATCTTTATAAAGATTTTCGCGTTGCCTATTCTATCTTAGATTTTGCTAATTAAGGGTAAAGGATATCTATCCTTTCTTATAATGCTGTTTAACTATCTATAGTTAATGCACATCCCAAGGTTTCCATTTTTCTTAGGAATGAATAATACTGGATATCCCGCTAATAACTGCGATAGTCTAATATATCCCTTTTATAAGTTCTCCTGGACAAACTCTTTAAGCGCTACTAACTTGGTTTTAGTAAGCTTATAGATTAGAAAGAACTTTGGACTAGTTCCTGGTTTTAACTCTATCTTATAATCCCATACTATATACTCTAATAGCTTTTTACTTTCTGGTAACTATAACCTTTTGCCATACTTATAGTATCTCTTTAGTACATAACTTAAGCCTCGCTTAGTCTCTTTATACGTTGCTCTGACTTAGTACCATACTATCTTAGTTTACTATCGCCTCTTATGTTATTGTATATCCTTAATATTAACCTAACCTATAACCCAATTAATTCTTAGATTGTACTCCTATAACTAAGGCATTTCTAATATTGCCTTGTCCTTTCCTAATGGTAGGATATTAAAAGACATTTTAACTTGTCTCTCTTTAATAGTTAACTAAATAGGTCCTGTTTTGAGATTAATAATGCCTCCTTTATAGGCTATTGGATCTCCTAAAATCGTTATTAAAGGATATAGGTATTTCTTTTACCTATACGGTAACCCCATCCTTTTTACTACTACTGGTGATATATGGTTTCTTGTTACTCTACTGTCTACTAGCACTTTAAACTTCTAATCTTACTAATTAACTTATAAGTTTAGGTATTGTTCTGTGATTCCCTTAAGGGTTTAAGGCTCTACCACTAGCTCCCTCTGGTCCCGTAGGCCTCCGCTTTTTCTAACTATTAACTATCTAATTGTGACTGTACTTAGTCCTCTTTAAGCCAATACTTAGTTCTTTTCTTTTCCTCTACGTGCTATAGACAAGTATTTTCTGTGCATTCCCACCACTATTGTCCCTCTAGGCATTCTTCTATAAGGAATCTTCCTAGTTAAAGTATTAAGTCCCCTGGTTCTTAAACTTCTACTAGGTGCCAACTATATATATACTTTGCGTCCCTGTATTACTTTTTGTTTGTTAACCAATATATCCTTATTGGATATTTCCGATACTTGTTTTTGGGTATCCTGTATATATTATACGTATTATTTATATATACAATCCATACTAATATATAATGCGCTGGGTGCTTTGGGTCTACTTTTAGTTTATCTTTATTCTTAAGTTTAAACCTTTCCTGCGTTAACCTAAACATTACTATATCATTTGCTGGTACTAATACTTGCATTATCTCTCTCTAGTCTATAGCTTGCTTCTATAGGTTCTTTAACATTATAACTAACGCCCCTTTTATATAGCTTATTTGTTTTTTAGATATAGCTTAGTCTGGTATAACTTTTTTATCCAGCTATATATAGAAATCTTCCTACTTATTATTTCCTTATTGCTTATACCACTTTTGGTATAGCTTAATAAGTGTGTATAACCTATTCGTAAGGAAGTATCTCTTTATTGCTGCATTATTATAACCTTTAGTATGTTGTTCTGTGAATCTGGTTGGAATCCTTAGATCCTCTTCTTATTCCAGTTTATCTAACTACTTAGCTCTTGGCGTTCCTACCCTTGGCCTATTTATAACTTTCTATACTAGCGCTCTGTCCCTTATACGTCCTAGTATAGCTAATTTCTAGTCTAGCTTTTATTCTTGCCATACGATAATTTATTGCTTGAATTTATCCATGCTTTCTTATTTTCTGCGTCTTGCAGTTAGATCCTTAAAGTTATTTTACTTTTTAATTGCTATGTTAACTTTTCAACTTTTAGGCTAAATACTATGTTTGCCTACCGCGGACCTTATTTATTCTTTAAAGTCTTGGTTCCCTAGGAATCTACATTCTATACTTATTTGTTTGTCTTTAAACTAAGCTACTACCCTTTCCTATTGGTTTTTGTCTGTTATAGGTCCTTAGGTATATCTTATTTTATCTTAAGAGTCTTAAGCATCTTATATCTTGTCTTGAGAATCTTAAGCCTTTGGCCTTTTACCTTTATTAAGTAGTAAGCTAGCACTAGTAGTTATCTGCTTGCTTAATTATCTTTAGATATTACTCCTTCCGTCTTATAAAGTGATGGATTCTATATCTAGCGGCGTTATAATATCCGCTACTGAACCGCGTTCTGTGGTGGTCTTAGTCTCTACTTCTATTGCGTTCTTAAGGTTTAAGTACTCCCAGTTAGTCCCTTTTACTTCCTTATTTCTGCTAATTAATAAGTACTTTAACTCTATTATTATTGTTGCTAATCTTTATCCATATATTACTGTGATATCTTAATCTAGCTTGTAGAGTTGATCTTATTCTTTATCTAACTCTTTAGTTCTCTTAAGTCCTCTTAACTCTAGCTCTTACGGCTAATAGCTTACGCCGTACTTAGCGTCCTTATAAATTTGGTATGCGTTATTATAACAAAATGCGAAGTGTTTAATTAAACACTTCTTGGTCCCGCGTAATATCCCTATATTTGCGTTATTATACTCTAACGACCTGGTGCCTTTTACTACGTAGTTACTCTAACCACTTCTACAGTCTCTAGTAAAATAACCCTGTTTTCCACAATTTATATAAGCTCCTTTTTTAAACTATTCTTCTTATTATAGAGTCCGCCTAAATGTCTTCTACTACTAAGATCCCTGGTTTGGCCTTTGCTCCTTAGTCCTATAATTACTTAATCCTTAACCTCTAGGTTTCTATAGTTTCTTATTCCATCTTCTAGATTCTTTGGTGCCGCTTAAGTCTATTAGCTCTAGCCCACCGTTCTATAGTTTTTAACTCTGCATCTATTAATGCGTGCTCTGCGCCTTATATAACTATAAAACTCTATCTTGCCCTTTCTTAGCTTGTTCCCTTTAATAGATCCTATTATTAATCTTTATTAATTAATCTATTAAGTCTCTTAGACTTTCCGCATCTTCTATTAGGATAATCGCGTCCTAAACTTTAGCCTTAAGTCCCTATTTATACTATGCTATTAGTGCCTTATTATTCTACTTAACCTATATTATAAGTGTCTAAAACTGCGTTGTGTACTTAATTACTAAACTGCGTTATACTAGGTTCTGAAGTTTTCTTTCCGCTATAGTGGTTGCTTTTGGGTCTCCGAATATCTATATTAGTCTCTTTATAAACCCGTTCTAACTGGTAAATATAAACCATACTTCTTAGTTAGTAGTTGTTATTCCATTTACTTGGATTTTGGTAAGGTAAGGTTTAAACCACTTAAATACTCTTCCTGTTAAGAACAACTCTACATACGCCACTTGGTCCACTAGTATAGCCAACTTTGCTCCTTCCTGTATAACCTTAAAGTGCATTTGTGTAAGGAACCCTTTAAGTTTTAACTTCTCCCCTAAGAACCGTTTAATTAAGGGTAGCTTAACCTTAGCTACTCTAATTCCATTAATTCTTTCTTTAAGTATTTAATTATTGTTTATTAATTAATTAATCATTTCTTATAACTGACCTACCGTAACTAGCTGCGAATTAGTATCTTTTATACTGGTGTCTCCTCCTGTTCCTAAGGTTGTAGCTGCTATAGATGCGGTTATAACCAGTACCCTTAACGGCGTAATGACTTGCGCCTTTACTGGCATATTGTTTGACTTATTAATACTATAACTAGGTAGTGAATGTGTAACAAAAGCCTTATAGGAAATACTACGGTAGACTTGTTAATGGGCTAGGTGTGTAGATATGCAAACAAAGTTAATAACATAATAGTACAATAATAACTAGTGGAGTGGTTGCCTAACAGATTAACTCTAATTATATTCTAAGATTTACTATAAAGAAAGAACTATCTAGGTAGGGACTGTGGTCCTTTAAATACATATTTATACTCCTAAGAAACTCTTCTTATACGTGTTATACGTACGTTCCGTCCGTATACCGCGTACTCTGCGTACAATATTACGTGACTCGCTTACTATTCCTCATCACATGGTTCCACGGGATCCATTCTGGACCGTACCTCTATCAACCAACTAGCTTCCTCCGACTCCTCTCCAAGTAGTCGTAGCATCGTACTTAAAGCGTCCGTAACATTAAGTATTTTATAACAATAAAGCAGCTTACTAGTTGATAGGCTAGATAGGCTAAAATACTCTCCTAATTCTTCTTTATAATTATATACCGCCCTAATAAGCAAAATTCTAAAGCTAATGCTCTTACCTAGAGAGAATAGGATATGGAACCATAGAATAAGCTAAAAACTTAGTACTAGATATATGCCCTTCTTTGCCCCAAATAGCTTAACCTATATATTTTTAAGGAACTAAGCCCTAATTGGAATAAGCTGGCGCCTATGAAAGGAGAGATTCTAGATAAACTAATGGGACTAATTAACCGCATCTTAATCGCGAACTGTATAGCTAAATCCCTAAAAGCCCTCCGCGATTAAGCTATAGAAGGTAACCCTAATTTAGAAATAGAAGATAGACTGCTCTTATACTAAGAACGGCTTATAGTTCTAGATATTAACAACCTATAAATAGAGCTGATTTGCGAAGCCTACTATTAAATCTCTATAGTGTACCCTGGTTAAGATAAGACCTACTAGCTACTAGCGCCTTGCTACTACTAGTAAGAACTCCTATCCAATATAGAACAATTTATTAGGAATTATTATGCTTATAAATAGGTAGATACCCCTAGGGATTAAACCCCTAGATAGTTATAACTACTACCAGTTCCTAAATGCCCTTAGCAGCATATTATAATAGACTTTAAATTATTCCTAAAGAACAAATATGGCTATAATATAGCCTTTATAGTAGTTAACCAACTAAGTAAATAAGCTATTTCCCTCCCCTACTTTAAGACTATAACTATAAAAGATATGGCCCGTATATATATTAACAATATTTACCAGATTTATGGCGCTCCTAAATTAATTGTCTCTAACTATAAACCCTAATTTATATTAGACTTCTGGGATAAATTCTGCTATATCCTTAAGATTAAGATTAAGCTCTCTACTGCATTCTACTCTTAGACTAATAGCTAAACCGAGATTATAAACTAATATCTTAACTAGTAACTTCGCCCCTTTATTAATTATTACTAAAACAACTTGTTGGAACTACTGTAACGGAACCTTGTAGCAAGAACTACGGTGGGTCCTGTTATTGGGCTGGGTATGTAGATATAAATAGGTCAACAACGTAATAATAACTAGTGGAGTGGTTGCCTAATAGATTAACTCCAATTGTATTCTAAGATTTACTATAAAGAGAGAACTATCTAGGTAGGGACTATGGTCCTTTAAATACACAACCATACGCCTAAGAAATCCCTTCGCTCCGTAAGGTACGTGTTATATATAAGGTATATACGTTTACTACATTCCCTGCGTTCCTCACGTAGCACGTTATATAACTCGGCTACCATTCCTCGTCATATAGTTCTACCGGATCCATTCTAGACCGTGCCTATATTAACCAACTAGCTTCCGCCAACTTCTCTCCAAGTAGTTATAATATTATACTTAAGCTGTTTATAACACTATCTCCCTTCTCTTTATCTTCGTCCTTAAAGATTCCTAACATCTCCAAGTTATCTACTAGAGGTGTGATGTCTGTTTAATTATTTTGGTTAATATCCTTACTTATTATGCCTAAAGTATCTTCTTCTTCATATACGCAACGCCGTGCTCGCACTGTCGCTGCTATACTATTACTTGGTGAGATAATACCGTCTCCATATTCTCGTTATGTAAAAGAGGGGTTAGTTTATATCGCGCTAGCAAGTCCTTTGTTTTAACAACTTTCCTTTTACTTAGAGTGCACTAAAGTAAACATTTAATTGTCTTACAATGTTCGCTCATCTTCTAATGCTAAGTGTACGCGTCCTATGACTCTTAATAGTCTTTGGGTTCCCTAAGTAACTTATTATAGAGTTTTATGTTTAATCTACTGCTGTAAAGCTTAACGGTAAGCTCTCCGCTGCCTTGGCTAAGCTAAAATATTCTTAGAATGTAGAGCAGAAGGCTCTAGATACTTAAATTGCGGCGTCTTCCTAGCTGCTTTGTCTTAAGAAGGTTTGTAAGAAGGTTCGTTCCAAGGAGTGGAAACTTATTTAATAGGGTCTATCTAAGCTAGGTAACAAAAGAATAGATCCTCCTCCTATAAGGGAAACAACTCTAAGTAGCTTAGCAATTGCTCCTCTTGGGTCCCCTTTAGGTAACTTATTCTTTGGCGATCCTTCTTTATTAATACTACCTAACCTGCTTTCTTTTAATACTCCTATACCTTTCCTATAGCGTTTTTTAGGTTGCTTAGTGGTTTCTAGGTAGTCTTACTATAGCCTATCTACTTTACTTTATACTATGTTTTGTTATCTATGTCCTTGTAACTAATGATCTTTAAAACTTGCTATTTATCTTCTTCTTGCCCTCTATACGTGTCTGCTTTATAGACTAGTAGTTTAACATCTCTGTATACTGGCTCTAGCATTGCGATATACTGTATAGGGTAAATTTTCATTTTAGCTAGTAGGTTTAACTTAAACGTAACTAATAAAATTCTTTACGTAATTTTAAAAGGTCCTAGTCTGACGTGGTCTAACTTCTTGCTTAGTTGTTAACGCTTGAAATTTTTATATAGTAGCCATACTTTATCTCCCTCCTTAAGATCTAGTCCCTTAGATCTCTTAGCATTATAGTACCTTTTTATTCACTCTTATACTAGTTTAGCTGTTTCTTTAAGGTCTGCATAAAGATTTACTAAAGTCTCCATTCTTTTTTTAGCTGTGCTACTTGTCTTCTTTACTTAACGTGGCGATAATGATGATCTTAGCTTGTACCTATAATTCACCTTAAATAGTAACATTCCCATTACTTCTTATGGTGTTGCATTATATACAAACTATATAACTAGTAATAACAATACCTAATTATTCTGTGCATAATTAATATAGTGCCTTAGATACTATTCTAGTGTCTAGTTTAATCTTTCTATTTATCTGTCCGTCTGCGGATAATATGCCGTTAAGGTTGCTGCGCAAACTCCTTATTCCGCTAAGAATACCTTCTAGAATACTGCTATAAATCTCGGATCTCTATCTAATATAATCTTGCTTAGTACTCTGTGTCTTGCGAATACTTTCTTAATATAGATTCTAGCGATATCTTCTGCTAATATCTCTTCTGTGTATGCTATAAAGTATCCCTACTTTGTAAGCTTGTCCACTATTACTAAGATCGCGTCATAATCTTGTCCTATAATAGGATCTTTTAACTTTGGTAACTTAATAATAGAGTCCTATAATATGACTTCCTATAGTCTTTCTAGTATTTCAACAGGTTGTAGCCCTCCGTACGGCTTATGCCTCGTTGGTTTGTTTCTTTAGCAATTTAGATATTCTCTTATAACTTATCTTGCTAGTCCCTAGATTCCTTAAATAATATATTCCTTTTAAAGTCTTAACACTAAGCCTATAGCTCCGTTGTGTCCTTGAGTTAGTCCCTTGTGGAATAACTTAATAAACTCTTTTACAATAGACCTTGGAATATAGGTTGCTTCTCTATTCTTATACTATTCCGTGTCTAGATCCTCTACCTATACTTCTTGGATCTTTTATATCTAATCACTCTCTAGTAATTTGTAGATCTACCCTTCTCTGGTTGCTGTAATCTTTGGATAATTATACCTAATTAATCTGTTTTAATTCTTTCGCAATAAAGCTCCTAATAGCTTTTTGTTATTTTATAGTTTAGCTTTTCTGCTTAGAGCATCTGCTCGTGTATTATCTGTACCCTTGATGTACTAAATCTCAAAATGGTATTCCGTAAGCATTTCCGCCTATTTAACCTGTCTTTTGTTGAGTTCCTTTGTTATTAAAAATCCTGTAAGGTTCTTATAGTCCGTCTTAACTATAAACGGTTTCTCTGTGCCTTATAAGAATGCTCTCTATTTTCTTAACGCTGTAACTATATCTAATAACTCCTTATTATAGATGTCATAGTTTAGTTCTAATAGTGTTATCTTCTAACTATAGTATGCCACTAGATGCCATGTGTCCTAATACTTCTATAGCAAATATGCTCCTAGTGCGAAGTCTAATATATCTATCTTAACAACTGTCTTTAACTTTGGTTGGTAGATTTTAAGGATTGGTTCCTAGGTAAACAACTCTTTAAGTTCTTAGAACAGCTTTTTCTACTTACTACCCTAAACCTACGGTTCCTCCTTTTTCGTTAACCTTGTAAATAGCTCAATGCTTTTTAACCATTATGCTATAAACCTCCTATAGTAATTGCAAAACCCTAGGAACGATCTTAACTATATAACGTTCTCTGGTTCTTGCTAACTCACTATAGCTTTAACTTTCTTTGGGTTTATGCTAATTCTTCCTAGTTCTATAATAAATCCTATAAAATTAGTCTTTCTTATAAAGAACTTACATTTCTTAATTGCTACTGGCATCTGTTCTTCTTGTAGTCTCTTTAAGACCCATTTAACGTGTTCCTTATGTTCTTTCTTACTCTCTAAGTAGATAATAATGTTGTTAAGGTATACCATAACAAACTCATTAAGGTGTTCTTCTAATACGCTATTAATTTGTTTCTAGAACGTTGCTAGTGCGTTTATAAGCCCAAACTGCATAATTAATAGTTTATATAGTCCTTCCTTTGACCTAAAGGCTGCCTTCTATTTGTTGCCTTTCTTAATTCTAATCTAATAGTACGCCTACCTTAGATCTATCTTCGTAAAGATCTTTGCGTTGCCTATCCTGTCTTGGATTTCGCTAATTAAGGGTAAAGGATACCTATCCTTTCTAGTAATGCTGTTTAACTATCTATAGTCTATACATATCCTAAGTTTTCCGTTTTTCTTTAAGACAAACAATACTAGATATCCCGCTAATAACTGCGATGGTTTAATATATCCCTTTTATAAGTTCTCCTAGACAAACTCCTTAAGCGCCACTAACTCTGTTTTAGTAAGCTTATAGATTGGAAAGAACTTTAAACTTATTCCCTCTTCTAACTCTATCTTGTGGTCCCATGCTGCATACTCTAACAGCTTTTTACTTTTTAGTGACCATAACTTTTTACCATACTTGTGGTATCTCTTTGGTATATAACTTAAGCCTTACTTAGTCTCTTCGTACGTTACTCCAACTTAGTACTATACTAACTTGGTTTGCTGTCGCATTTTATATTATTAAGTATCTTTAATATCGACCTAACCTGTAACCTAATTAATCTTTAGATTATATTTCTATAACCAAGGCGTTCCTAGTATCGCCTCATCCTTTCCTAATAGTAGGATATTGAAAGACATTCTAACTAGTCTCCCTTTAATAGTTAACTAAATAGGTCCTATTTTAAGATTAATAATGCCTCCTCTATAGGCTATCTAATCTCCTAAAATTGTTATAAGTGGATACAGGTGTTCCTTTTGTCTATATAGTAACCCCATCCTCTCTACTGCTGCTAGTGATATATAGTTTCTTATTACTCTACTATCTATTAATACTTCAAACTGCTAATCTTGCTACTTAACTTATAAGTTTAGGTGTTGTCCTTGAATTCCTTTAAGGGTCTAAGGCTCTACTACTAGTTCCCTCTAGTCCTGTAGGCCTCCACTTTTCTTAACTATTAGCTGCTAGATCCTATTTATACTTAGTCTACTTTTAACTAATACTTAGTTTACTTCTTTTCCTCTATATGCTATGGATAAGTGTTCTCTAGGCAACCCCACCACTGTTATCCGTCTAGGTATTCTTCCGTAAGGAATCTTCTAGGTTAAAGTATTAGGTCCCCTTAACTCTATACTTCTACTAGGTGCTATCTATATATATACTTAGCGTCTCTAAACCGCTTCTCCTCTGGTGCCCAATATATTCTTACTAGGTACTTCTGGTTTTTGTTCTTTAGTGCTCTATATATATTACACACGTTATCCATATAAGCTATCCACGATAACGTATAGTGTGCTAGGTGACTTAGGTTAACTCTTAGCTTGTTTTTATTCTTAAGTTCAAACCAATACCTAGTTAACTTAACCACTGGTATTTCTGCTGCAGGTACTAAGATTTGTCATTTACTTCTCTAGTCCCTAGATCTTTCTTCTAGGTTCCTTAATATTATAATCAATACTCCTTTAATATAATTTATGCGTTTTTCCGTAATAGGTTAGTCTTAGACAACTTTTTTATCTAGCTATATATAAAAGTCTTCCTATTCGTCGTTGTGTTGTTGCCTATACCACTTTTCATATAACTGGTTTAATGTATATAGTCTATCTATAAGAAAGTACCTTATTATCGCTGCATTGTAATATCCTTTAGTGTGTCTTTCTTTAAATCTAACTAGAGTGTCTAGATCCTCTTCTTATTCCAATTTATCTAACCACTTTACTTTAGGTGTCCCTACACTAGGCCTATTAGTAACTCTTTATATAGGTGCTCTGTCCCTTATACGACCTGGTATAGCTAACCTCTTATCTAGCTTTTACTCTTGCTATATAATAATTCTTTACCTAAACTTATCTATAGTTTCTTGTTTTCTGCGTCTTATAGCTAGATCCTTAAAGTCGTCTTACTTCCTAATCTCAGTATTAACTTTTCAATCTTTAGGCTAAACACTATATTTACCTAGAATTACTATAGTCCTTATTTATTTCTCAAAATCTTAGTTTCCTAATAATGTTCTTATTTATTCCCCAAACTCGTGGTTCTTAAACTTGCGTCCTATACTTATTCGTTAGTTACTAAACTGAGTTACTGCTCTTTCCCATTGGTTTTTGTCCGTTATAGGTTCCTAAGCTGTCCTTATCGCACCTAGTAAGTCTAGAGCTTTCCTTATCTCTTCTTAAAAATCTTAGACCTATAGCCTTTTACCTTTTACAAGTAGTAAGCTAGCACTAGTAGTTATCTACTTGCTTAATTATCTCTGGATATTACTCCTTCCATCTTATAAAGCAATGGAAATCGTATCCAACAGTGTTATAATACCCGTTACTAATCCGCGCTCTATAGTGGTTTTAGTCTCTGCTTCTATTGCGTTATTAAAGTATAAATACTCCTAGTTAGCCCCTTTTTCTTCCTTATCGCTATTAATTAATAAGTACTCCAACTCCATTATTATTGTTGCTAATCTCTGTCCGTATATTGCTTTAACATCTTAATTTAGCTTATAGAGTCGATTTTATTCTTTGTCTAACTCTATAGTTCCTTTAAGCCCTCTTAATTTTAGCTCTTACGGCTAATAGCTTACGCCATACTTAGCGTCTTTATAAACTTAGTATGCGTTATTATAACAAAACGCGAAGTGCTTAATTAAACACTCCTTAGTCCCGCGCAATATCCCTATATTTATATTATCATACTCTAACAACCTAGTGCCCTTTACCGCGTAGTTACTCTAACTACCTTTACAGTCTCTAGCAAAATAACCTTGTTTTCCGCAATTTATATAAGCTCCTTTTTTAAACCATTTTTCTTATTATAGAGTCCGCCTAAACGTCTTCTACTACTAAGATCCCTAATTTGGCCTCTACTCCCTAGTCCTATAATTACTTAATCCTTAACCTCTAGGTTTCCATAGTTTCTTTATTTATCTCTTAGATTCTTTAGTACCGCTTAAGTCCATTAGCTCTGCGCCATTCTATAGTTTTTAGCTTTATGTTTGCCAATACATGCTCTACACCTTATATAACTATAGAACTCTGTTTTACCCTTTCTTAGCTTGTTCTCTTTAATAAATCCTATTATTAATCTTTATTACTTAATCTATTAACTCTCTTAGAGTATCCGCATCTTCTATTAGGATAATTGTGTCCTAGACTTTAGCCTTAAGTCCCTGTTTATACTATACCATAAGCGCCTTGTCGTTCCATTTAACCTATATAGCTAGCGTTTAAAACTATGTTATATACTCTATTACTAAGGTTCATTGCATTAGGTTCTAAAGCTTTCATTCCGCTGTGGTTATAGCCTCCAGATCTCTAAATATCTGTGTTAACTATTCTACGAACCCGTTCTAACTGGCAAATATATACTATATATCTTAGTTAGTAGTTATCATGCCATTGGCCTATATTTTGGTAAGGTAAGATTTAAACCACTTAAGTGCTCGTCCTGTTAGAAACAATCCTGCGTACGCCACTTGGTCTAACAATGTTGCTAACTTTGCTCCTTCCTGCATAACCTTAAAATGCATCTGCGTAAGGAACCCTTTAAGCTTCAACTTCTCTCCCAAGAACTATTTAATTAAAGGTAACTTAACCTTTACTACTCTAATTCCATTAATGCGTTCTTTAAGTATCCTATTATTATCTTGTAAGTAATTAACTATTTCCTATAACTAACCTCGTGTAATTAACTGCGAATTATTATTAGCTATGCTGGTGTCTCCTCCTGTCCTTAAGGTAGTCGCTGCCGTCAATAGTGTCGTGACTAGTACTTTGGGTGGCATATTGTTCGACTCTTGTTTAATACCGTAACCTTAGTAGTAAATGTATAACGGAACCTTGTAGTAAGAACTACGGTGGGTCCTATTATTGGGCCAGGTATGTAGATATAAATAGGTTAATAACGTAATAATAACTAGTAGAGTAGTTGCCTAACAGATTAACTCTAATTATATTCTAAGATTTACTACAAAGAGAGAACTATCTGGGTAGGGACTGTGGTCCTTTAAATACACAACTATACGCCTAAGAAATCCCTTTGCTCCGTGAGGTACGTGTTGTATATAAGGTATATACGTTTACTACATTTCCTGCGTTCCTTACGTAGTACGTTACATACCTCGGCTATTATTCCTCGTTACATGGTTCTACCGGATCCATTCTAGACCGTGCCTATATCAACTAACTAGCTTCCGCCGACTCCTCTCCAAGTAGTTATAACATTGTACTTAAGCTGTCCGTAACAACTACTGCCTATAATGGACTACGCACAGCTTACGCTCCCTTATAATAGTATAGGAATGTCACTATTTAAGTTACTCTATAGATATAAGCTATAAATATCCTTTGATTAAGATAGACCTATAGAACCTATAATAGCCTATAAACGCCTTAGTTATAAAGAGGCCTAGATATTCGCTAAGAGAATATATAGAGCCTAGGAGGCTGTCTAAGCAATTATAAAAAAGGTATAAGAGAAGAAAGAGGCTAATATAAACTAATATTGTTGTAAGGTAGACTTCTAAATAGGAGATAAGGTATAGGTATTAATAAAGAACTAGAAGACCTAGAGGCTGAGCTATAAGCTAGACTACTAAATAGCTGGCCCCTATAAGATCCCTAAGAAGGTAGGGCACTTCTTTAAGGTTAAGCTGCTAAAGTTAATAAAGATCCACCCTATCTTCTCTCTAGACTAATTATAGAAGGCCGCGGACAACCTACTGCCTAGATAGTATAACAACCCCCTACTACTAACTTAGATTATAGAGGACGAAGAATAGGAAGTTAAAGAGATCTTAGAAGTTAAGAAGGACCGTAGTACCTTAAAATACCGTACAAGCTAGGTAGGTTATAATGAAGATCTAGAGTAGTACCCCGTATCTAATTTTAAGTACTCTCCCTATAAGTTATAAGATTTCCACCTAGCCTATCTAGACCTCCTTAGACCACTACGCAAGTTAGACAGCTAGATTAAATACTGGGAAGAGGGGTTAGATAACTATAATAATTTAGATAATAATAAAGAACTTAGACAAAGCCTAAGGGCAGGCTTTTTTGGGAGGGAGGGGTAATGTAATGGTGCTGGAGCGCGTTACTTGCTACATTGCCGTTTCTAGGGCAATTTGCCGTATTTTTAGGCAATCTGCCGAGTTCTTTTAAGTTCTGCTATATTCTGCCACCTATTATATTGTTGCGTACTATCTTGTACTGTTTCTTACTATTAGCTCGCCTACTATTGGCTTGTCTGCTACTAGCGCCTTGGCGACCCCTTGTATCTTATTAGTCTCTAACAGTCTTCTTCTCCTTAGCTTAGTATTCTTGTATGGTAGCAATCTACAAGCTTTGGTTTAGAAGTATTTGTACGAGCCCGTTACAATAAGCCCTTAGCATTTAAGCGAAATACTAAATATACTACCTATAGGCGTAGGCGCGGGCATAGGCGTGCTTAGGGGGGTAGCTTGCAAATAATAAGTAGAGGCAGTAGTAGCTAAATTAGTTTATATACTGCCTTATAAGTTACTATATAATCCAATTAATTGGCTTAGGAGTATATAGGTAGTATTATAGGTAGTATTATAGGTGGTAATAATAGTAGTAGAAGTTAAGATACTATAAGTGCCTTACTAAGTATTAGTAGTGATATTTAAGAGGCTTATAGAGGTTATAGGGTCTTGCCCTTTTAGCAGGACTTTACTAAGGGGTCCTTTAGTACATTCCAACTTTAATTTAGACTCTACTACCTATACTATAATTAAGATCGAGACTTAATTATGGTCGTATAATTATAAAAATTTGATTTTAAAAGTTTGATTTTCGTGATATAGATGCATATAAGTTAAACATATATAACATTCTAACTTAAAGAGGAAGGATCTAAGCCTGTTTAGTGGGGGGTGTACGCATATTAATTAGGGGGTGTACGCGTATCATTTAGGGGGTGTACGACTATTAGTGGCCTTAAGAAATTAAAAGCAATATTAATAACTATCTAGAATAGGGATCCAAAATAAACATCTAACTAGGATTATTATAATTATAGGAACTTACCAGACACCCTCTTTTTAAATATCTTTCCACATTATTGACCCGAGGTACGAGTGGTCTATACTTTTAGGTGGGTGGGTGTCCTAGAATTTAAACTTCCGCCAAGCCAGCTTTTGATTGGTTTGAAAGTTGGCTTCTAATTAGTTAGAAAAAAACTTGCGGGCGGTAGGTTGTAGTAGAATCTACGTAATGAACATTAAAAATATTATAAACATTAAAATATCTTAGTATTGCACCTTCCTTTTTGTTAACACCTCTATTAATACTACTATATACATTATATACATGGCAGATCCTACTACGATTAAGTACAGCAAGTGCTATATCTATAAGCCCCGCCTTAACTTTGTTAAAGACGGCCCTTTAAAGAAGCTTTTAAAGCTATGCTAGTTATGTCGGTTAAAGGTGCGTCTTCCCTATCTATTACTTCTACTTCTGCTTACCTTTCTAGGCCTCCAAATATAATTTAAATAAGCGGAGAGCTCTTGTAGAGTTAGGTTCTACTACTAATAATCGTCCTGTAAGGCGCCAGCAAACTACTCCACCTAAAAATAATACCGAGAACGCCTTCCTACCTCGCGGCCAGAACAGCCAAGATACCCCTAAAATAGCTCAACGGCGGAAGACAATTAGGGTAATATAACGGGAGCACCGCATTCTTGATCGGCGGGGTGAAGCTCACTCACCTACTCCTCCGCTATATACCACAGATAAAGCTCCGTGCAGTAGAAGAGGCACTCTAGATGGCCTAAATACGTTCTTACCGGAACTAGCTCCTATGCCTACTCTACCACTAATACCTGCTCTACCGCCAACACCTACTCTATCGCCAATACTACCTTCCTTGCGGCAAGCTCCCTCGCAGTAAGCTCCCTCACGGCAAGCCCCCTTACGGCAAGCCCCCTTACAGCAAGCCCCCTCACGGCAAGCTCCCTTACGGCAAGCCCCCTTACAGTAAGCCCCCTTACGGCAAGCCCCCTTACGGCAAGCTCCCTCACGGTAAGCTCCCTCACGGCAAGCTCCCTTACGGCAAGCTCTAACTACGGCCACACTACTACCCGTTTCGGTTGTCGATTAGGAGCGAATTAAGAAGTTCAGGAGTATACTACAGGCTAAATATATGGAGACGTGCAGTTGTTGCAAGGAGCGGTGGTTCCAAATAGGCCTAGCTACAGAGGGTGATAATATAGGTGTATATAAAGCCTGCGTTAAGGATGCTAATAGCCTTAAGGATCCAACCCTTTCTCCCCTATTTAGTGAAAGCAACGGGCTCGATCTGGGGCCTGTTCCTGGCTTCCTACCTATACTTACCGCAGTAGAGGAGCTTCTAATTGCGCGCGTATACGTTCATCTGCAAGTCATGCGTGTACGCGGCCAGCAATACCGCTATACTGGCTATGTCTGCTGCTTTGGCCAGAACACACTAAAGACTTAGAGGTAGCTACCACGGCTATCTACTAAACTTGATATACTGGTCGTGAAGCCTGCGGCAGTAGAGGGTGGCGAATACCTAAGTTGGCGGTTTACCAAGCGGTATACCATAAGGCGCTCTGCTATAGCATAGTGGCTTTACTTTCTAAAGGTCAATTATCCTGATTATCGCGACGTTGAAATATATAGCACTTGGCTTACCAGCTTACCTGAAAATGGCTCTATATTAGATTAGCTACCTTATATTAATAAGTTAGAGTCTAATTTTAGTGGCCTGACGGCTTACCCTGCTACTTCTATACAATATCCTCTTGCTATTAATCCTCTGCCTGCCGAGCTTGGCAGTAATATACTAGATAGCGAATTTGATAACAATATACTAGATACTTTGGTTCCTGATCTAGTGCCTAACTTTAATAAATTGGAGCTTTTAAGTCGCGAGGTTTAACACTAATAAGACCTATAAGCGGGCCTAGAGGTTCCTACTGTGCAATAGACACCTCTCTCTAAGTGATTAGCTAGTTTTATTATGCGCGGCGCCTTTCCTACCCTATTTCCTTATGGCAAAGCAGATTTTGACATGCTATGAAGCCGTACGGTTACCCTGGCTGCGTACGCCAAGCATATGCTTAAGTATTAGGACAGTTGGTTTGGCCACCACCCCTTATTTTACTACTACGTGTTTAATTGGATTATGAGAGAGCAAGCCCTTAACGCTACCCGCTTCCTTTGCGGCTAATTAGATAAGAATAGTCTATCTTTAGATAAGCTTGGTGATCTTATAAATGGTAGTAGGGGTGACCAGGTTCTAAATAAGATTATATAGCATGTATGGAAGCTTAAGGGCACTAGGCCTTACTGGAAGCAGAAGAGAAATGAGCTTATGGCTTATGCTGAAAATATTAAGAGCGGGTCTCTATTCTTTACACTTAGCGCTGCTGATCTATATTGGCATGATCTACACTCTTATATGCCTTAATTTGACGAATATAAGGCTACTAATAAGGCTTAGCGCTACTAGATTGCTTCTTAGAATCTTAACAATAACCTATATATTGCTGCTTACTGGCTGTATTGCCGCTTCGATCTGTTCAGGAAGCACGTGCTTATAGGTCTATTTAATAGCACTAACTTTTGGTCCTAATATAAGTGGTAGGTGCGAGGTAGCAGCTATATATATGGCTTCTTATGGAGTTTAACAGCCCTAGAGCTAGATCCGTCAGCTAGTGCATTAAGGGCGGCTTTTGCTGAGTACTGGGCTACTTTTATATCCGTAATAAATCCTAATCAATTTAGGCCTTTTGATCTTTAACATCCTTCTACTCTTAGCTATAAAGAATAGCTTAACACTAGTAAGCTTTTTACTGCCTGCCTTAATCGATTTTAACGGTACTGTAATTGCACCAAATCTTACTGCTTAAGATTAAAGAAAGGCTCCACTGGAGTAAAGGAGTGCCGCTTCTACTTTCCACACTCTCTCTGTAATAAGGCCGCTGTATTAAAGGATTAAAATCCATATCATTGGACGTTCTGTCCGCAGCGTAACGATAAGCTTCTTAATAGTTACAATGCAGCCATAATATTGGCGTGGATGGCGAATATTAATATATCACCCGCTATAAGCATATCAGTAATAGTCAACTATATAGGCAAATATTGCAGCAAGGAAGAGAAGAAGTTGACTTCCTACTAGGAGCTACTCTAATTAGTATAGCCGCACGCTAACAGCCTTTATGCCTTTAGTTCAGTAGTAGCCAGGTTTATAAATAAGCTTATTACTGAATGTGATTGGTTGGCGTAGGAGGTATACCATCTGCTTCTTAATATTCCCCTTTACAAAGGCTCTAGGAATGTAGTAACTTTAGACTACCGCTAGGAGGATAATTGAAGCGCTACGTATAAGCTTAAGGATGGCCAACTAGGAGGGTGCGGACTATCTAACTATAAGAAATATAAGCGCCGCCTAGATGGGGTAAAGGATATTACTTTCTTTAATTTCCTACTCTATTTTAATTACTCTACTTATAAGTGTCGGCTAAGAGCAAAGCCTTAAGTTATATCGTACTTTCCGTAATATAAAGGCGATCCTTCCTATCCGCAGTATCCTAAGTTCTGCCGTGTAAAGCTCATCCTTTATCACCTATAGAGGGAGTATAAGGAAGTGGCTACTTATACTAATGGATTTGGGGCCCCTAATTATATGGCTTCCTATTAGGCTTGCGTTGACTCTTATTAGCACCCGCTTAACTACTATAACTGGAAACTGGATGAAGCTTATAAAACTACTAATAATATTAATAAGTTTAAGGGCGATTTCGTAGACGACTTAGAGCTATATCAGTCCTTTAAGGCCCTACATACCCGCGTTTGAAATACTGATAGAGTTAAGATTAAGGATCCTAATAGGCTTGGTAATAGGGAGCTTAATCGTAACTACGATTGGGGTATATATTAGGGTATATACCCGCAGCTTAATAAGAGGACTTATTGGCAGGAAGTACAATTATAGCCTCTACTATGGAGCTGTCTATCCTAAATAGCAACTCTGTCTTCCTTATAACTAGGCTAGCGTTATATTTATAACGCCGTAGTTAATTACTATAGGCAGATCTAAGTGGGCCTTGGCCTCCCCCCACTACGGATTAACGTTAATGGAGAGGCAGGAACTGGCAAATTATATCTTATTGCTGTTCTCTCTACTACGCTCTGTACTATGGCAAGGGCTAATAGTAAGCCGTTGCTATTAGCTTAAGCCGCCCCTACTAGGGTAGCTGCCTTTAATATTAATAGCAGGACTATATACGATCTATTAAGGCTACCGGTAAATCGCCCCTTTAAGGAATTGCCTGCTGCCAGTCTTATACCTCTACAGTAAGCTTTTAAGGATATTCACTATCTTATCCTTGACGAGAAATCTATGATTGGGTAAGTACATCTGGCCTAGATTAATTGCCGCCTCTATTAGATCTACCCTGCGCGTAATAATAACTACTTTGGAGGCTTAAACATCTTGCTAGTAGGCGATTTCCATTAGCTTCCCCCTGTAGGTTAGGCGGCCTTATACAGTAATCTACCCGCTAGGCCGTCAGAGCTCGCTAGCCATGGAAAGGGAGCCTATAAGGCGATTAACCGAACGGCCGTCCTAAATCAAGTTATGTGGCAGGGCGGTGATGATGCTAAGAGCTCTGTATTTAGGACTGCCCTTGTGGAGCTACGTAGTGATTCTATAAGTGATTTAACCTGGAAGCTTCTTTTAACTAGGTATAAGCAGGGCCTATCTACTAATAAGGTTGCGGACTTTAATAACGCAATTCGGCTATATGGCACACGCGCTGCTATAGGTAAGTATAATACTATTTAGCTTCGCGACCTTTTACAGCCAGTAGTGGCTATTAAGTTAGTTAACACTGGTGTAGGTACGTGGAAAGTTACTCCTAATTAATGTAATACTCTAGAGAATCTAGCCCTATATATTAGCGCGAAAGTAATGCTAATATAGAATATCTGGGTTGAACTAGGCTTAGTAAACGGTACTACTGGTATAGTTAAAGATGTTATATAGAAGGGACACGCGGATATTAAAAAGGATCAGCCTTAGTTACTACTAATTATAATAAATGGGTATAACGGACCTGCCCTATTTACTCGGCAGGATAGTAAGAAAGTTGTCCCTATATTTTCCGTGCTTTGTAAGTGGGAGGGTATAAGAGGCTCTTGCTTACGGCGTTAATTTCTAATTACTCTAGCTTTTGCTCTTACCGTATATAAAAGCCAGGGCCTAATACTTAACTAGGTGGTTCTAGATATTAAGGAAAAGGATAAGATAGCTAGGCTAACCTATATAGCAATCTCACAAGTTAAGAAGCTTTTAGGGCTTATGTTTAAACGTGGGTTTAATATAGAACGATTTTAGTTATCTATAAGTAAGACCAAAAAGGCACAACAAGAAGATTTTGTATGGAGGTAGTAGCAACTACTTATAAACGACTTTTCCTAATTAGGAAATCATATACTGGCTTAGAGGTAAGCGGAGAATGTGGCATTTATTTTAGTTTCCTAACTTTTGAATAGCTTAACCGCGAAATCTAATTTTCTAAATTTTAACCCCCTTATCTATTCTACCTTTTTACCGCTTCTGGAGCTGTTAGATATACATACAATAGTATATAGGGAGAATTGGCAGTATTACCGGATTAATATTGCTGCTGTCTGTAGCGTTAATTAATTTTTGGAATTTTTTAATTTTTTTTAAGGGCGGAAATGTCGCTTATATAAGAAGTCACGTGACCTCTAAGAATATATAGACAATTGTAATAATTCCTAACTAAGAACCCTCTTTCTAACCTTATAGCCTTACTTAGACTACTTCTACTACCTTTATAGTATCTCGAGCTTCTTCACCTATTAAATAAACGGACGATTAACCCTAGTTAACGAACGTACCTAACTAACGAATGAACTGATAAATTAAATTAAAAGTTTAAACGTCTAAATAAGGTTCTGCTAAGACGCTAGCTAAACTCTAATCTGGAGCCTTCCTGACCTGTTAAATTCTAAAAATGACAACCTCTACTAAATTAAAAATTAACCTTATCTTTAATAAGCCATCCGATTGGATTTAATGGTTCTTTATTATCTAAAACACAGCCAAACTAACGAGGTATGGCAGTATATCGACCTATCTAAGAAGAAAGACGATCTTCTAAAGCTAGAGCTACTAAGTCGGCCTATACCAAGGGACGTACTACCTACGGCTATATTAATAATAAAGCTAGACCTAAACCAGCTTACTGTTTACAACTGGCTCTACGCCGAATATAAGGACGATCTACACGTACACTAGAAGCAAAAATAGGCTATAAACGATATTAATAACTACATTATTCGCACCAATATTGGTAGCCTACCTTCCACTTATTAATAGCCTTAGTAGTCGGTTATATTAAATATTTAAGGCGTCTCTACCACTGTAGTAGCCCCTGCAGTAACAGAGATACCTAATATTTTAGTAAGCAATCAAGCCCATCTTATACAAGAATCTCGTGCTATTAGTACTTACTAAATTACGTGCTCATAGTGCCTCCTTTTGTCTATAAATACTCCCTCCTCTATACCTTCTTCTCTTCTTTTCTTCTTCCTTATAAGAGCTAGGGGCGCTCTAATACTCCTTAGTCTCCACTAAGGGATCTATTAGTCGACATGGCGATATGGACAGCATCGGACAAGGAGACGGGTGAGAGAGAAGACAGGAAGGACGGAGGAGCCTCCGGTAGGTGTTAGTTAAGCAATATTAATATTTATATTATGGCTGCCTAATCTCCCGTTCGCAGGCCTCCTCCCGTCTATAAATACTCCCTCCTCTATACCTTCCTCTCTTCTTTTCTTCTTCCTTATAAGAGCTGGTGGTACTCCAATACTCCTCCCCAGTCCCCACTGAGGGATCTATTGGTTGACGTGGCAATATGGACAGCATCGGACGAGGAGACGGGCGAGAGGGAAGACAGGAAGGACAGAGGAGCCTCTGGTATGTATTAGTCGAGTAACGTCAATGGCTATATTATGGCTGCCTAATCTCCTATAATCGCAGGCCTCCTCCTGTCTATAAATACTCCCTTCTCTACACCTTCCTCTCTTCTTTTCTTCCTTATAAGAGCTAGTGGTACTCTAACACTCCTCCCTAGTCCCCACTGAGGGATCTATTGGTTGACGTGGCAATATGGACAGTATCGGACAAGGAGACGGGCGAGAGAGAAGACAGAAAGGACGGAGGAACCTCCGGTAGGTGTCAGTCGAGCAATGTTAACGGCTGGTTTTCGTCACCCAAAAATTGCGTCACGTGACGACAATTGGGAACGCAAATACGGCGATTTAGTTATTAGGCATTAAAAATATTTAGTATATAAAGCTTTAAATTGGAATCACAATCTACTATATCAGATCCTACGTAGAGGGCTCTGTATTAAAGC